>Ga0325402_1005779_pt1 | contig 11627 bp, 8 predicted proteins | sample PopdelMetagenome_22_FD_207212 | JGI IMG/M metagenome (GOLD analysis project Ga0325402, IMG submission 207212) | Populus deltoides microbial communities from Bellville, Georgia, United States - Xylem-PdKOR-R3 | ecosystem: Host-associated > Plants > Phyllosphere > Stem > Wood/Secondary xylem...
AAAAATAATATACTTCTAGGTTTTTAGTTTTGATTCGGATATTTACTATTCTGTGCCTCTTCTATTTGGTAACCACAAAAGTGGTACCTAAACATTTTGGAAATTCTTATTTAAGTCCTCAAAGAGAAAAAGACTCTTTCAATTAAGTATTCAGGTAAATTAAATTTGTTTTTATTACCCGTAATGCGAGTTGTTTTGTTTGGACATCACAGCTGAAAATGCTTGTCCCAAAGACTGCACCCCTTGAAAAATAAACAAAGTATGACTAATGCTTTTGTTGGAAAGAAGTTATTTTTGAAAAATAAATTTTAAAAAAATAAATTATTTTTTTAATGTTTGGTAGTGTAATGAAAAATAAGTTGAAAAATATTTTCAGTATTTGGTTATATCATGGAAAATAAACTGGAAAATAACTTATTAATGTTTTATTTTTTTCAAGTTTATTAAAATAATAAGAAACAAATCTAACAAATTAAAAAGTTGAATGAGAATAAAATTGAAAAAAAATATAATTTCATAAATTATCTCAAATAAAATAAATAATAATCAAAATAATAGATATCAAATCTAAAAAATAAAAAATTGAAAGATGAAGAAATTAAAATAATAATAATTACCATTTCATAAATTATTTCAAATAAAATAAGTAACAATCAAAAGAATGAGGACCAAATTTGATAGATAAAAAAATTCAATTAAAAAATGATAAGGAAAAAGCAAATAATAATTATAAAAATAAGAACCAAAGTTAATATAAAAATTAAATTTTAAAAGATGAAATTGAAAAAACAATATTCAAAACATAATATATATATATATACACACACCAATCAAAAGTTTGAGGATAAATTTGAAATAATCAACAAATAATATAATATTTTTAAATTTTTTATAATTTCCGGAAAGTGTATTCCGCCCAAAATAAAAGAAAAACACTTTCATGTAAACCAAGCCAAATTTTCCTTTGACTGAAAAGTATTTTTCATTGACTAATTTTTTTAATGACAAACAAATATAAAAAATTTTTTAAAATAATTTTTAAAAATCAACTTTCCATCAAACATACACCCACTAATTTATCACAAGACCACACATGCACACAAGTTAGTTAGTGAACTAGTATTTGACTCGTCTATGTATTGGGTAGTGTATTTTTAGAAGAAAAAAAAATAGATATGCAAATATTTTAAATTAAATAAATTGATATTTATCTTTATAAATAAATGAGAAAAATCATTAACTGGAAGCAAAACTAGAAGAAACAAAATATCAATATAGATCAAGTTATTTGATTATACAATATAGAATATTTACATGATTGTGTTTATTAAATTTATCTATTAAAATCAGTTTTTTATTCAATTAAACGATAATAAAAATGAACCAAAATATAAAAATAATTGAATAAAATAAAAGGAAAAAACAATATTATGCAATATTGCATATATTTAAAATATTTTTAAAAAATAAATATATTTTATTTTTAAAAATAAAATTCATTTGTATTAAAACATAAAAAAATATATATATAAATGAATCAAAATAATATCTTCAAAAATTTAAACATATAAAATAATTTTAAAAAAAAAACCTCTATTAAAAAAAGACTAAATAAGCAAAATAAAAAAAATAGAGGAGGGATATTAATTGAAACATAAATTAAAAATTAATTTAAAGAAAGACATGAAAAATGTATCAATTAGAATAAAAATCAAAATTAAAAAAGCGGTGATACTTTAGGTGTCACAAGCACATTTTAAAAAAAGAAGAGAATCAATGAATTGGGTTATAGGGCTGACCTGATATAATAAAATAATTATATTTTAATTAGACAATAAAAAATATAAAATAATATAAAATATAATATATATATATATATATATATATATATATATATATATATATATAAAAGATCATGGTAACTTAAGAAGAAACCTTTGAAGTACAAAATTGAATAAATAGCCCGAGTAAACCTGAGTTAACATGATAGACATATAACTTGGGTAATAAGAAGGCAACCCAACTCAGGTTAACTTACAAAATCCATTGTTCAGATCATAAGATTATGATAAAATGATAGAAAAGAAATTAAAGTAAACCACAAAGACAATCTTTTTTGAAAAAAAAAATGATGAAATAAAAAACTAAAATTAGCAAAAAAAAAAAAGGATGTTGACCCGTGTTAACTTTTCAAGTTGTGACCCTCATCACTAGAATAGAAACACCATAAATGAAAAAATTGTGAAGCTCAATCCCTAGTATATCAAATGCGAAAGAATGAAATTGAGAAAAAAAATATAATTACACAAAAGGATCTAAAACAAAGAATTGTAATTAAAAAAAATGAAGATGAAAATCAAAATAAAAACAATAAATCAAAGGGTAACCAATTTTTTTTATTAGACGGTTAAATTGAAAAGAAATATAACTTTAACAAATTGGAAAAAAATCAAAAGAATGGAGATCAAATTGAAAAAAATAATACATCATAAATTTGATTCAATGATAAAATTAAAAACTAATAAAACTTTAACTAAAGAGCTAAGAAAAAAATCGAAATCAAAAGATTAGATACCAAATTTGAAAAAATAATATATGACAAATTGTAATTGAAGGACTAAATTGAAAATAATCAAAACTTTTATAAAAAATTCAAGAACAAAAAATAGAAATCAAAAGAATAAGGATTAAAAGTGAAATTACAAAAATAAAGAGAATCAATGTGTACTTTTTAGGGGAGGAGAGAGAGAAGAAAAAAAATAAACGACCACAATTAAGGTTGTCAAAATCATGATTTTGACACGTCACAGAACATGCAAACCAAACTCCGTTCATAAAAACGGATCGTAAAATCATAAGGAATTTTAAAATACATTAAAAAAAATTTATGTTTCAAATAAAAATTCATAGCACCTTAAAATAGATGCTTCAAATAAAAATTCATACATAGTTCAAGCACCTTAAAATACATGGTTAATACATGCTTCAAATAAAAATCCATACATAATTCAAGCACCTTAAAATACATGGTTCAAATAAAAATCCATACATAATTTAAATAACTATTCATTAGCTAATAATTAACAAACTTAAAACAAATAATCTGTTGGTGTGTCATGTAAACTAAAACCAGCTTCATTGCCTTCATCTTCCTCATTATTCCTCAGACATTCATCAATATTATTAGCATCAAGAGGATTATTAGTGTAACTACTAGTACCAACACCAATATTATGAGCATTAGTGCTACTACTAGTACCAACACCAATATCATCAATTTGAATCTCCAAATCATCTTCAGTACCATGACTCTCTATTTTAGTATCATTAGGAATTTCTTCTTCATCACTTTCATCTTCATTACCATTTTTTCTTCGTGTTGCATTATCAATAGCACCAAGCAAATCAATGTTTGAATTTTTTCTCCCTCAGTTATCCAATCATCATCAGATGAAAGATCATCTTCTACATCAAAATCATCTCCTTGATTATTATTCAATTTCAGATTGTACATTACAAATACCAAGTCATTCATTTTTCTATGGTGCAAACGATTTCTTCGTTTTGTATGAACCTAAATAAATAATTCAATTTAAATTTATAAGATTTTTATCAAATATTTCAACGTTCAAAATAATAAAATAAAAAAACTCACCATTTCAAATGCACTCCAATTACGCTCACATCCAGATGAAGTAGAAGTCAAGCTTAGAACTCGGATTGCAAACCTTTGTAATTCTGGACATTCATCTCCATAAGAATCCCACCATTGAGCTGGATTTTTTTTTTTTGTATCTCTTGCTGTCTTGGAAGCCTCAATGCCAAACAACCTTTTTGCATCCTTGAATGATTTAAGTTGCAAGTCAATTTTCCACCTTTCACTTGCATTAGGCACTATCCTTTCTAAGCATTGATATAATCCAATTTTAATGTTGGCATTAACCTTAAAATTGGGATTATAATGATAATGAGAATTCAAATAATAAGCTGCTGCGTATAAGGGTCCATGGAGTTGAAGTTCCCATCTTGCATCAACAATATTCCATATAGGTATATAACTATATAAAAAAAAAAACAATAAAAATATCATTACACTTAAGGAATATCTCAATTGAAAGTATCTCTAAAGACATTCATATTAATAGATGACAATATTTAAAATAGAAATTAGCAAGATATATACCTTTTTTTCACAGAACCAAAATTCACTTGTATCTTCTCCTTTGCTTCATCCATTGCTTTAAATATAAAACTCATAGCTGGTTTCTCATCAGAATCAACTAATCAAAGAACTTTAATTATAGGATACGCTGTCTTAATACATATAGTAACATCATGCCAAAACATGATGTCCAAAACACAATTTTGAATTCGTTTCCCTTCTTCTATTCTTACAAACCTACATGAACTCCACTGATTGGAAGTAAACATAGTCATCAACTGCATTTTATGATCATTCAAACATCCTAAAGTCAAATATGCAGTAGCAAACTGTGTGGCAGCAGGCCTAATCAAATCCCTTCCTTTTGTAAAGTGCCTTAGCATGGAAATAAGAATAGTTCTTGAATAAATATATAAGGTGATTCTCCTCCCCTTAGCAATAGTTACTTGATGAATCTCTAACTTCTTCTCAAAATCCTCTAATATCAAGTCAATATAATGGGCAGCACATGGTGTCCAAAACAAACTCTTTCTTTTTTCCATCAATAATTGTCCCACTGCCTTATAATTTGCAGCATTATCGGTGACTACTTGGACAACATTTTCCTCCCCAATCCTCTCCACAATGACATCTAACATCTCAAATACCTTATCAGCATTTTTGGATATATTAGAAGTATCCACCGATGACAAAAAAACTATCATTTTAGGACTATTAACCAAAAAATTACAAATACAATGTTTTTTTTTATCTGTCTATCCATCAGACATTATTGAACAACCAGTTTTTTCCATTTTAGCTTGTAATCTTCAAGCAAATTCATTGTTTGGTCTACTTCTTGCTTCAAATACTTCTCTCTAATATCATGGTAGGATGGAGGCTTGAAACATGGCCCATGCTTTGCAACCAATTCAAGTATCTTAAGAAACTCAGGGTTTTTTACACAATTAAATGGAATTGCACTAGTGTAAAAAAACCTTGTAATTTGTCGACATGCTTCTTCTCTAATATCTTTTTTTAGCAATTGATTTCATCATCATCATCATCATTTACACTATATTGATGAGCCTTTCTTTTCTTTTCAGTTGCTTCTAGATTTTTCACCAAAACACCTAAAATCATCTACTTAACATTTTCTGATACTTATTGACATGGTTCAACATCCTTACGAGTGCAAGCCAAATGCTATTTAAAATGAAAAATACCTCCAGTGATAATTTTTTGACAATACTTGCACTGAACTTTTCTAGAATTCTTATCAATATCTATACCATGCTGCCATCCCATATTAAGCCTATTGCTAGAAGAATTTTTCCTAGATGCCATAAGTTCAACAATTCAAGAATCAATTCAAATCAACCCTGTAATCAATCCAAACGTTTTATGCATATAAGGTAACCGTTACAACTTAAAAAAAATATATATAAATAAAAGCTAGAAGGAGAGGGCAAGAAACAAAAACATCAAACACCCAATACATGATAGCAAATGCATGCTGGGTGCCGGTGCATAGGCACACAGAAGAAACATGCATTTTCAACATAATCACAGGCTTCACAACCCAATTCACTAGCCAATCACAGGCATTGCAGCATTGCAGATGAGGTAACAACTAACAAGGACTTAACAGATTGCTTGGTAACTGAACCAAAACTACTAAACTAAGGTTTCTAACGAAATCAGCACATGAATTACACCCAGAATCAGCACATGAATTACACCCAACTAACAAGGACTAACGAAATTGCACATGGATTACTAACCTAACTCCAACTTGTTCAGATCAAGAAACAGAGACAATTGATTTATGTGAAAAAACAAAGTCACAGACTCACACACACACACCGCACGGTTAAAATTGAATCTAAAATTCACAGGCAATATCTCAATAATAGACAGTCACAGAAACTTTGAATCAAAATATTAATCTTTAAGATCATTAAACTGTAAAGATTAAAGCACCTAATGGTCTTAAACAACAGTCACGACAAATTACAAACAAGGTAAGAAATGGACATGGTAAGAAACTCTTACCTCTGTTCTGAGTAGTAAGCACCGAGGAGATCAATATTGCAGTCAAAATTGGAGCCTGCGAACCCAATCAAACAAATATTAGCATTACTACATTAGAGTAAGAAACGGAAAGGGGAAAAAAGCACCCCCAACCGCTGGTAGTTACCAACAAAGAAGAGAGAACCAGAGAAACAAGATAAATAGAGTAATTTACCTGGTGGAGATTGGAGAGACGCTGTTGTTGTTGGGTGGACTCTGGTTCCCACGGTGGCTGGTCAAAAGGACATCGTCAATAAGGGGCGAGGGTTGTTGTGGAGTACCAGTGGACGATGATCGTGGAATACTGGAATCGTGGACGGTTGAGAGAAAGAGATAGAGACTGAGTCACTGAGGAATCCTCAGTTTAAGGACGGCTGGAATTTTGGGATTTTTTTAGTTCTGAACATGAATGATGAACTGAAATGCAAAGAAGACTGAAGAGAAACATTGCATTTGCTTTGTTAAAGCCAATAGGCGGTCGACACCTGGCAGATACATGACCTTTTTTTTTCCTACGGGTAAAATCATTAAATCGGTGGTGAAATCATGATTTTACGCGATTTCACCCGATTTTAACAATTTTACCCGATTTTACCCATTTTCGAGTTTTACAAGCGATTTAGCACGTAAAGCCCATATCAACTCGTAAAAATATATGATTTTACAAGTTGAATCGCGATTTTGACAACCTTGACCACAATAACAAATTATGCATCATCTAATGTCACGCTTCAGAAAGAAGAGGACACAACAACACTTCTAACAACATAGTGGAAGGGTGGGTTTGGCAATTAGAAGGTGATGCACGCGTCACCCAAAGAGCATTGATGTTTTTTTAATTAAAAAACTCAATTATTCAACGTTAAAAGACCAAAATACCCTTCATTAATATGGAAATAACAAAAAAACCTTCGTGAAAATATGAAATTACCTTTGCACGCATGTCTTATTTTGTTTCTGATTCAAAGGGGAAATATGTTTTTTTATTGTCTTCTAAAAAATAAAAATAAATAAATACCTTTATTCAACAATTCTATTTTTTTTTTACATAGGGATAAATTACTCAGTTTACTATTCTAAAAAGTGGAAAAGATACATGTACCCCCACAACAATCCTTTAATGACCAATGAGCCATTAAAAATAACCTTATTACCCCCAACATCAAGGCACCCCAACTCTTTTTCTAGTGGCAAAATCATAGTTTTTTTTCAAGTAATGAATAGTTTTGTGTTTGTGTGTATTTCCTCACGCCTTTTAGAGTTTTGGTAATCTTATTGTGGAATAACATTGATATGGTCGAAAAAAACTTCAAATAAATATCAATCTGGGTCTTTTCATGCTTGTTTAATAGGTTTGAAAGTTTTTATTTTTGGACTTAAGATGATAATCCATGTTTTTCTACAAAACAAATCCTACACGTAGGATATTATGTCCTTTGATGTCTAAGTTAACAAAGCATTGAAGAAAAATAATGTATAGAAAGAGAGTGGAAATGTAGGTGAATGTTTGTTGTAGTCTATGTGTGTGAATTTGTTATGTTATGATCTCTATACTGGTGATTCTTCGATATTTATATACCTCATAATATATTTATTTGTGTCGTAGGGCATAGGTTCGCGACCTACTCGTAAGATTAATCATGAAGAATATTTGATTCTTCATGAATCATTGCACAATTAGCTTGTTAGGAGCTTGTTAGGAGCGGTTGCTCATGTTAGCATTCATCCTGTTAACTTGTGAAACAAGGCTTTCAGATGGGTGTCGTACTAACAACTTGAAAAATTCAAGTGGATGTCGTAGTGATAACTTGTAAAACAAGAATCCAAGTAGATGTTCAAAGGGACATGAATGTGCTTAAACATTGTTTGGAGTTCCAACCTTCTTTTTTTTCATTCTCCTTCTTTTCTCCCTGGTAGGGCCCTCATTGGACTACCTTTTCTTCTTCTTTTCTCTTTTATTCTTCTCTACCTGATTAAGGCCTTCATCGAGCTATCTTTAAGGACTAAATTGAAATGGTGTAGAAATTAGAGACTAAATTAGAAGAAAACAAAAATTACACATGGCGAGTGTAAGACATGCGCCATTGTGCGCTAAGCTTTACTATCTTTAGGTGGCATGTGAGCCCTCCATCGTCCGATCAATCTCTTTTTATGGCACTAGCTTCATCTTGGTGAGGGGATCTTTTTTAAAGGCGCACATTGATAGAAAGTCATTGGTGGTTCTCTAACGACCTATTTCTCTCTCTCTCTCTCTCTCTCTCCCCTTTGGTTTCCATGCCATCCCTTTTTTTTTCCTTCCCCCCTCTAGTTGGTCCATTGCTGGCCAGTAGGGCTTCCTTTTCTTTTCTTCTTCCTTCTTTCTTTCTTCTCTAATTAGGCCATTGGCCCAACTTCTGACAAGTAAGGCCTGTTTTATCCCGCCCCGTCAATCATCATTGTGTATTATCAAGTAAATTAGTATTATCCAAATTTCTTGACATGCAGCAAGTTATTCCTCAGAGATGCATTTAGGACAAATCCATGGTGAAAAGTGTAGAACCAACAGGTCGTTGATTGACTTGCAGTTTCCTCCCATAGCCAGGAGGTACATTACTAGTTGTAAGGTTTTAGGCATTAGGCAACTCTAATGTTAGCCTACAAGTTTCTGCTTTGGTTAAGATTCAAGTCCTTGATGTGCCAAACTTCAAGGGAAAACTTGTGGGTTTAGTTCTAAGAGAAATGTTAACTATTCAGATTCCCAAATCCAGCAAAGAGTTGTTTTACTTTAAAATTGAAATATTATTCTTTGGCCCATTATTCACTTAATATATTCAAATAATAAACCCCCCGCATCAACTATTTTTTTCTGAAAGGTTAAACAGTGATGGGAAAAAAATATTTAGAAAATAAAATTCGTGAAATTTTTTCATAAAAGGGTGATTTAGATTTATCATTATCTTTTTTATAGTTTGGTATTTGCGCTTTAATGGAATTATGATGGCTATAGTTGGAGTTGTGTGTTATTGGGCTTTAGCTTTTTAATTCGTTGAAACTTCATCATGATATTACAAATCTTTTTGGTATTAGAGCAATATCTTTAGTCTAGCTTTCGATTCCATTAAAATCTTTGTTTAAGATCTTTTAATTGCATTATCCATGATCATGATAGACAAAGTTTTAAATTTGGAAGTTGCTTTATATGTTGAAACTATAGTTTTGAAATCCGGTCTGGTCTGGCGGGTCGACCTGGGACCCGGCCGGTCCAGAGTTGGAACCAGGCCAGGTTGAAAAAAAACATGAAAAGAAAAACTTGGTATGACTCGTCGCAACCTGTTGAATTTTGTTTTTTTTAAAAAAACTAATTGAATAATCAAGAAAGCTAAAAAAGGAAGTCTTACTTTCATTGAAAAATTAATTATGTGGAGGCTGGAGTTGACACCTGGCAATAAAGTTCTATTGTAAAACCAGCACCCTCAGCATTGGGCTGTTGCTATTGTTTTGTTACACAAAACAAAAGATTTTTATCCATAATGTTTCTATACATAGTTTTGATTTTTCTAAACATAAATAATTGATAATTAACATAAAGTTTAGTTAATAATTTGTATATCATATTTAAGTCTACAATTAAATATAATTAAGTAATACACATAATATTTTTAATTATAAAAATAACTATTAAGCAACAACAAAAAGTTAACGACATCAATTGAGTGCTAAGTTTTATTGTAAAACTAGTATATTTATTGTTGGCTGGCACCACCACAATCATGATAATTGCTGCCTACTATTATTATTAATCATCACCACCACCATCACTATCATTATTACTTAAATTCAAAAATTGGCTTGAAAAAAAAAGATAATTTCATTTCTTTACTGTATTTTGATTCTAATATGGTTCATGTTTCTCATGACACTGGTGAATTGATTATAGTTCTATAATCTAAATTGTTAATATCAGCTTCTTAAACAAAAAGAAACCAATGGAAAATAAAAGTGTCATCTATTTATGAAATAAGAAGCTTTCACGTATGGAGGTTTCTTAATTCTGGCTTTGTTTTAGACTTTAAAAGAACCTTTTATGTTCCATTATTTTCAAGAAATCTTATTTAAGTTTTAAAACTTTTACGTTGGTACTTTCTTTATTTATATAAAGACAATATCCCTTACTACTGTGCATGGTAATATTGTTGGCATTAAATCTAATGTTATAAATAGAAGACGCTCTATGTTATAGCATAGGAGATTAGATCATATCTCCATTTATTCATTGATTTTAATTGTTGTGTAGATTGCATTAAAACAAAACAAAATAATAAGCCCAATAAAGGTGTTAGAAGGACTTCTAGTGTTTTAGAGATTATATACAAATATATTTTTTTATTAACGTAGGTATCAAGATCAGCTTGCACGCACCTTAACTAATCCTATGAACCTTGAAGTTAATGACCATATAAGTCTCCAGTAACCCTGAAGTTTGTGAGACTCGAACTGCTGACCTCTAGAGAGCAAATCTAAAACCTGACCAGTTGAGATAGAGCTCGCCGAAGTTAATTTTTCATTAACTTCATTGATGACTATACACTACACTAAGAGCGGCAAGGATACCATCAACACTGCACTAGTCAAAAGACAGCTACAATAACCCAGAACTGAACTCTAGTTTTTGATAGGCAACACAATCTTTAAAAGTAATGGAGTATATCTGGAAGATTGCCCTTTTTCTACTTTTATTTTTCTATCTCTGCAGTTTTCATGAAACCTTGTTAATTCCTTGCCACTTCTTTTGTGCAGTGTTTATAAAAAAAGGATATCTACTTTTATCAATATAACTCAAACAAGCAGCTTGCCAAGATGTGAAAAAGCAGTGTTAAGTTTCAAGACACCAATAGTTCTGAATCAATGCTGGGGTTTTGAGCTCTAGAAACCAGTCTCAGGGCCTGCTTAGCCCTGCCGGCTGTTTCGCATGGAGCCAAACAGAGCCTCTATTAATCAAAACATACAAAAAGATTTCCCCCAATCATGTGATTTGCTTTTCAAATGCAGGTGCGCACCAGCCATGCATCACATCCATTAAGCTGCTAATTGATTGGAACCAAAAGTCCAGAGAAGTCAATGGTTAGGGAAATAAACGAAACGCAGGCCATGACTCAAAAGGCATATTCGTGACAGTGAAACCAAAGTTGCCACATAAAGAGAGTAGACATTGAATTTGTTACATAAAATCACTTCGCATGGTAAATGTTAAAACGCCTAGACCTCCTCTCTCAAAATTTTCCCAAATACGCTATCAATTTCAAACTAAAGTAAATGACAACCAAAAGTACTGATGTATTCCAACGGACTCAGCTCCATCTCCAGCTATGGATTGACCTTATAAATAAATAGCCAGAGAAAAAGACCCCTAACGAATCATCAATCCCTGCACTGC
>Ga0325402_1005781_pt1 | contig 11625 bp, 5 predicted proteins | sample PopdelMetagenome_22_FD_207212 | JGI IMG/M metagenome (GOLD analysis project Ga0325402, IMG submission 207212) | Populus deltoides microbial communities from Bellville, Georgia, United States - Xylem-PdKOR-R3 | ecosystem: Host-associated > Plants > Phyllosphere > Stem > Wood/Secondary xylem...
AGGCTAAACGTACATTTTTTTAGGAAACTTTGTTCAATATGTAGTTTTGTGTTATCTTGCGGTTAAAATTAATTTTTTTAATGTAAAAAAATATATAAATGTTTCTCAAGTTTTTCTATTTAAATAAATTCAAATGCAACTTCATTCACTTAACTTATTAAAATATAATTCAACTTAAAAATTTTAAGATAATATATTTTTTAAAATATTAAAACGGTGATATATTGGATCGATTTAGATCAATTTTAATTAATTTGTCAAAACCATGATCCGGATAACTCCAATTAAAATGTTTTTTTTATTGAAAATAATATATATCAATTAAAAAAAATTAGTGTAATTAGGTGACAAATTTTTCATCTGAATTACCCAAAGGTTGATCAAAAGTTAGATGATGGTAGAATTTATAATCACCAAGAAAAAAAAAAGTGATCAGACAATTCTGAGGGTTGATTTTTTTTTTTTTGGTCAATATTTTTTGAGCAACAAAAAAATCCGGGTGCTCGATTCTTCTTCACTCTTCTGGAAACCACCGAGCACATTTGGGCTTTTGAAAAATAACACACATTTGGGCCAGATGTGAAACCTGGTGAAATATTTTCAAGTAAAACATACTTTTCTGAGTCTCTCGGAATCTTTGCGACTGTGCAAAGCATGAATATCGAGATTACCACATGCTCGGCGTTGATCTTGAACCAGGTATATATGTGTACCAGCCAAGGCTCGACGATTTTCAATGTCAGTGGTGTCAACAAATCAAAGAAGAATAATTTGTATAAGGTGGTTAAAAGATCCAAATCATTTAGCTGAGTAATTCCGTCCCATATATCATGACTATAGCAGCACTTTATGCCAATTTCTACAAGTAACAGATCATCTCGTTTGACTTTGTGGCTACTTGAATCGTAAGCTGTCAGCATTGCACCGCATGTTGTCTATATTATCTACAGTGCTCTTACTTATGGAGGATTTGTTTGGGATGATTTTTACTTATAATATATTAAAATAATATTTTTTTAAAATATATTTTAATATCAGCATATTAAAATAATTTAAAAATATAAAAAATTATTAATTTTAAATATTTAAAAAATATAATTTCAACCAAAACATCCTAAAAATAGTCAGTACTGTTTAGCGGATGACCATTTTAAAAATATACCATGCCACTGTTTGCACTGCCCCCATGTTTCTCCACTTTATTAACAATATTCTAAAAGACAGAGAAAAGTAGTATAGCTTTTCCCACACCTTTTATTTTCCTTGTAGATAAAATCAAAATTGGCACCATCCAGTTTGCTTAGTGTGCAAGTCTTGCCAGTCATCCATTTATTCCAAGAAAAAGAAAAAAGAAGGGGGCAATCCAGCCTTTTTATTTATCTCCATGTTTCTTTTATTTTTTTTATTTATGTAGATGTCTAGATCAATTTACACACATCATAATTAATTCCATGATTTATTAAACATCTTACAAGTCCAATAAATATATAAAAACCCACGAGAATAACATGCATGCACATAAAAACTCCAACTGCCATGTTTGACCCTCAGTGGCGATGTTTCTTTTACTAGGACAGCATGAACTGCCATGTTTGACTTCTACAGTATCCTGCACGTGTAAGGCTCTGCTGACACTGAACCATCGATCTGGATAACCATGAAAATTTCTGATCTCCACAGACCCTCCGACCCAGATTCAATACATAGTAGATACCATGCGGGCAGCGCGCGGGCTTATGACATCTTGTGTGTTTTTATAGATTTATAAAAAGAATTATTAAAAAATTAAAAAAATTATATGAAGAAATATTATTGATATATAATGTTTTTTAAAAAAAAACTATAAAATTAAATTCTTAACCAATTTAATATTAAAACTGTAAAAATAATAAAAATAATTTTAAAAAAATTATAAAAAAACGAATGAAAAAAAAAACCATACATATAAACACTATAGTAATTTATAGTTGTAATTATCAATCAATTCAATATAAAAAAAAATAAAATAAATCAATATAATTTTAAAATAAAATCATAATAAAAAAATTATATAAAAAAAATACTATAACAATCTAAATTATTTTAAAAAAAAATTACAAAATTAAATTATCATGCAGCTTAATATCTATGTTCAGCATTGCCGCGAACTTATACAATGCTTGTTTGTCATAATGGGTGCATAAATTGTCAGTACGAGGGTTTACTTTTCTCATCGATGACCATGCCTACCTTATCCAGCTCACTATTAATTTACATTTTTTAAAAAAAACCCCTATGGTTTGGCATCTATTTTCGAAATTAAAAGGAAATTATTGAATAGAAAAATAAAATTTAACTAAAGAAATGCATTTTTGTGTTCCCTAATTGAAATCACTTGAGTTTCGGAATATATTTATTTTAATTTCCATAAGCTTTTATTAGTAAAAAAAATATTGCTCCATTAAAACAACAAAAATACTAGTAATAAAAAGGATTTTGACTAGAAAAATATTTTTTTTTTCTTAGAATTTAGATTGTTGCTTTCCAAATTTTCTTAGTTAAAGAGGCATTAATTCAACTAAATAATTAATTGATCTGGAGACGCTATGAATCGTGGGCCTGTTTGGGAACATTATTTAAAATGGTAGAGGAACTGGTGGGCTTTCTTTAGTGAGATTTTACAAAAAAATAAAAATAAAAAGTAAATGATATAAGAAGGAAAAATAATTTTTTTTATTAATAATATGAGTGTCCGAATATATCTTGATTAATTTTATTAATCGTAAAATTTAAAATAAATAAAGCCAAAGAAAAACGATCTTGTTAAATAGCATTGCTGAGTTCGCCATCAACATCTTCAGAATTATGAATGGCGTATGAATCTAAAATAACAACTTGCAAAATGGATGATTGCACGGAGCAAACAGTTGAATGGTCGGATAGCTTGCCACGTGCTTCTTTGGATACCTTGACACGTGGTGACTCGGATAGCTTGCCACGTGGTCATGGACTTCTTGCCCCGGATACTGTTCTTTAATGTCCAGCCACGCTGGCTTTTAAGTTGCTTCTTTCCTCGAGAGGCTTGTGGTTATTTTGCACTATGGGCCGGTCTGTTCGCTAACCGCTCTATATTTTTTATGGGCCTCAAACACTTAATCATGTACTTGCTTGTTTAAAGGCCTTTTTTTATCCGGTTGAGGGGGTTTATATCCAGTCCAATTATAACTTGATAAAATTTGTATGTAAGCCTGGGATCCACAATTCTTTTCACGCTTAGAATAATTATGATTTATTTTAAAAAATATAATCTTTCGATTCATAAGATTTTTAAAATATATTATTCTTATGGAAAGAATATATTTTATAATTGAAAAAATAATCTATCATTTTATTCAATTATTACTTAATCTGGGATGGAAGAAGTCTTTGTTTATATGAAAATATCTGTTCATTTCATTACCAAGACGACGTGTCAATATTTTAGTGCCACCTCGTTTCATTACAATTACAATATTTGATTAACAAGTGGGAGAATTTTTTACATTATCTTCTAAGATTTTCACCCTTTTAAATACGGTAATAAAAATGTTTTTTTAAAAAAAAAATCAAAGGTTTTTCCAAACACACAAGATACACCTAATTGGTCAGAGTAACTTAATTGGTCAGACTCTAGATTTGCTCCTTAAAGATTACTGATTCGAGTTTTTCAAACCTCAAGACTACCAGATGTTTGTATGATCGTTAATTTCAGGGTTCGTGAAATTAATCGAGGTGCGTGCAAGCTAACCAGAACATCCACGTTCATTAAAAAAAAATTAAAATTGTGTTCTAACTCTTTTACAGGAAAGATCACTACCGTCTGGACCAATTATTTATTGAAAAATATTTGTTTTATTAACATAGGATGATTGCTTAAGATTTAATTATAAAGAAATTTAATTTCAGTTATTTTCCAACTGAATCTCTCACTCTATATATATGCTAGCACACTTGAAAAAATCAAACCAATTAATTCGCATATATAATCGTAAATATAGTTCTAACGTCACTCACATAAGCAATTAATAAAAAAGAAGGTAATAATAGACGATCGGATAAGAGTTGGAGTGGTAAGAGTCATTGTTTACTGTAAACTTGTTTCGGTCAAAGAAAGAAAATACAGGAGATTTCAACCAAAGAATCAATTGTCCTCAATTTGTCAACCTTTGAATTTTGACGGAGTTGACTGATCTGTGAACATTGAGATAAACTAGTGTAACGATTGCTTGGACGGCTTCTATGAAGAGCACGTGTAACCACGTGCCATCCCATCCTTCTGTGGTAAAGTAGTAAAATTCGAGAACTGGCAGAACCGAAAGAAGGAAGGACTGGAAGCGTTATCGCTAGCTTGCAAAAATAATCTTGCTTGCAATCACGTGACTGCAACGTAAGCACCCACGTGATATGATCCCCGGATTTTGTCCATGGTGGTAAACAAAGGGCACTGATTCTCTGGCTACATAATTATATTTTGTGAGCACCATTTTCAGTCACAAGTAAATAAATATTTTTCGATTTTGAAGAAGAAATATAACAGACTGGAAGAGTCAACTGGCACATACAACTTCAGAGCTCTATTATAAATAAATAAATAAATAAAAGAAAAAATCTGACAAATTGGTACCACCTCCTTGTAAAAAACAGGATTTTTCCTTTTTGGGTCTTCGGGCTGGCCTTGCATCCTTGCGAATTCCAAGGGACTGACTTGCAGAACAAGGTTACCTGAAATTACCAAACATGCACAAATTCCTAGCGGTGTTGAATGCGCTTCCACTGTCACAACAAAGAGAGAAAACCATCAAGAAATTAATCAGGAAAATCTAACCAAGAATCTATATATATAGACATGAATTTGAACTCTTGCAGCCACATGAAGAAAAAACATGTCACGCAAGGGGACTTATCTGCACAAGGTCTTATCCGCCCCACCATCAAGCATAATCAAATCTGCTTGGTTACCGAGGAAAACATTCTTTTCTTAAACAAAAAAGAGCCTTTATCGTTTGGTTTTCTACAGAGACGTTTCGTCAGGGGCTGCAAACTTTGACTATAGAATTCACATTCTTTGAAGTTGAAGACTGATTTTATGACTGGCCTTTGTGATCTTTCTACAATTGTCATCAATACGCAAGCATGAATTGTTGACTTCCCTAGCTCACTGGTGATGATATCATCAGCCCTTTAATTTGTTGACAAAAAGGTCCTGTCTTTGTGACCCACTCGAAAATCTAAAGACCCCCCAGGATCCGAATTAGAGTGGAGGGAAAGATTTTAATACGTAATGTTTGGGAGGAGGCCCTGTGGAATTAAGTAAATGCAATGTTAGATATACGTGTAATCTGTATGTATTTTGCAGTCAAGGGAAGGTGAACAATATTGTTCATGATGGTGGCTTGCATGTGGGCTCTGGAGACCTTTTGCTTCAAGAAGATTGAGAATGGATGATGAGTGTGTGAAAAGTCAAGTTTCTTTTGAATTATTACCATTCAAAAAGGAAAGCTCGTGTACTGCCCACGAATCTTGTTACTCGTTAATTGGTTCATTCGCTTGATTAAATAACGTTGCTGTGATTAGAATATGAGCTGATATAATTCACCAAGTTCTCTTGTTAACTCATCACCATAGGCATGATGAGAATTCTCGAAAGAACAGGAAAAGGAAGAAGAAACAAATGATCATGTTTCTAGCTGGTGGACAGTTGATGAAGTGTGTTCGAGATAAAAATTAACTGTTGGAGTTAATGGAAAGCTGTGTTAAGACTCTATTTAAAATAAAATTGTGTCTTTTTAGAAAAGAGTTATATTCTTTCATAAGTACTTCTTTGATTTTAAATAAAATCATCCGGATGGAGAGACAATTCTAACATGTAAGAGAGAGAGGAACCCGTAGTTTTTCTAAAACTCTTCCAGTGCTGCTCTCAAGAGTACAAGTTTTTTCTTACATGGAGTAATAACTTATAAATTTCGGTTTATTCTTTATTTTTATTTGTACTACAGAGAATAAAAAATTGAGTAAGTTTGAAAAACAATATTGTAATTACATTACTAGCACCAAAGAATAGAAACCGGATTATTATAGCAAGATGAAAAAAACATTAATTTTTCATTTGAAAGTTAAAAACGATCAACAAATCATTATGACATTGACGCATTGCATTGCAGATTGGAATAGCGAAATAATTATTTTTTTCATTCTCACACAAAATCAATTACCTATTAGAGATAATACGGTCTTTTCCACGTGATGAAAAAACAACGAAAAATACATTAACTTTTCATTTGACAATATAAAAAAACTAGGAATGATCAATAAATCATTGTTACCTTAAACACATTGCATTGTGGATTGGAATAATATAATGATTATTTTTTCATTCTTAAACAAAATCAACTAGTTATTAGAGGTAGTACGGTCTTTTATATATGATTCATTGATTATTATCAAATTGACTTGGACAAATTGATCTTCTCGCATTTTTTAAATATAATGAAATGACTAAATTACCTTTTAAATAAAAAAAATAAATTGAATTTTACAGGCTTTTTTGTATTTTTAACTTTTTTTTTGTTATAATCAAGAGAGTGAAAGACAAATTGGTATTTTAATAAATATTAAATACATTTTCTTAAAATAATGACTCACGGGTATAGGAGATGTCATCGCCATTTAGATGGCGTATAAGATGTTGTCCAGCCGCCAAACAATGGCTCTGATATGACATTTGAATCGTCTCAACAACGCCTTCATTCCCAAGAGGTTTGTGTGACCAATCGACATTCATTTGACTCTAACAATTTTTCTTCTTCTTTTCTCTTTTTTTCTGCTTGATTTTAGCGCATAACTCTCCAATTTTTCAAAGCAATCCTTCAATTTTTCTTTTAAATTTCATTTGTGTTATTTTAATTACTATTTTTTTGTTTTAAATAATTTATAAAATTAAATTTTGTTTATAATTTCATCATTCTTTATTTTTTTCATTTATAAAAATTAGTCCATATTTTTTTGATTGTTATCTATTTCGTTAGAATAATTTTAAAAATTTATTTATTTATGATTTCATCATCCTTTGATTTTTTGTTCCTATAAGATTTTTTTATCATTCTTTTGATTTTCTTAGCCTGTAATATTTTTTAAATTAATATTTTTTTCTAGATTCATCCTTCAGAATTAAATTAGTTGATAATTAAGTTTCTTGATTGAGTCCATGACTAAGATTTCATGGGTTGTAAATTTAGAAAATTAACCCTAGTTTGAGAGATTTTGCCCGAGTTTACTTGTTATTTTTTTTTTAACTCATATTTTTCAATTTCATCATTTAACATTTATTTAATTGAAGATTGAACTTTGTTATATATTTTTTTTCTTTCAATTGGATTTTTCACAAATGATTCATATTTAGCCCTTTAACATTAAGTTTTTTTTTTTAATGATTAAGCTTCATGTTTTTATTCAATTTGTTTTTTATGGGGTTACCTAGGTATCACAACAGATTCATAAATTTTACATGATGACGCAAGGGTTCAGTTTATTTTATTTTTTAACCCTTTTTGGATTATTTTTTTCCTTCAATTTTGTCCTTCAATATTTTATTTGACATAAATTGAGCTTTGGATTTTTCCCCCATTTTGCTTCTATAGAGTTACCACATTCTTATCTAATTTTTTCTTTGTTATTAGATAAAATCCTTTTACATTTTTTTTTAAATTGATTTTTTTTTAATTTTATTATTCAACATTTGATTGATTGAGAATTGTTTTTCATGCTTTTCTTTTTTCATTTTCCTTTCTATGAGGTTAACAGGTTAACCTGATTTGGCTCAAGTTTTTTTTTTTGCTGCTTTTTATTTTTTTTCAATTTTACCCTTTAACAATATTAAGTTATTTAATAATTGAATTTCATGATTTTATTTAATTTGGTTTTGAGAGGGTCATCTTAGTGTTACAACCAAGTCGTGTAGTCGACGTGCTAACTCGAAAGGGCTCGAGTCAAGCTTTTTTAACCTTTTTTTTGTTGTCAAAATTTTTAATATTTATTTAATATTGTTGTAATTTTTTATTTGTGCTATTAAATTACCCAAACTTATTAATCTCAATCTAGTTATTAATTCGAGTTTTAGATTCTTCTTTTTTTTGCTTTTTTAAAAATTCTTGCATTGTTTTAGCATATTTTTTTATATTGTAAAAAAAGTTAAATAAACTCATGATATAATAGAGATTATCCATTTAAGGACCGTTTGGAAACGCGGTCCAACCCGCGTTTTAAAAAAAATCAAAAAACTTTTTTTTAGATAAAAATTAATTTATTTTATATTTTTCGATTGTTTTGATGTGCTGATCTAAAAATAATTTTTTAAAATTTAAAAAGTATTATTTTAATATATTTCTAAATAAAAAACACTTTAAACCATAATTACAACCAAAATTTCAAACAAGCTTTTATAATGTGGTTGAGAATGAAGCATAAGTTGAGATTGAGGTTAGGTTTAAGATATTTAAGCAATTTCACCTACAGAAACTTGGTTTATATATATATATATACATACGTTTTCATGTTTTTTTTTTTTTTATAGACTTCATGTACCAACCCCAATCTCTATCACATTCATATACCCACTCTTGGTAGATAACTAATCTAGAACGAATCAATGGCGCAACTATTATATACTCATTTCCTCGCCAACCTATTACCAACAACATTATTTGCATCGCATCTTTGACAGTGACTTGTCACTTACAATTCACATGACCTTTTTGTGTCATATCATTTTATTTTTAATACGTGTTCTTTTAATTTATTTTTTATATTAAAATAATATAAATATAAAAAATAATTTTAAATAAAAAATAAATTAAATTTTAGCTAATTTTTACTTAGACCACACTCCCAGATAATAACCATTCATGAATTTGCAATCGCGATACATGTATTGTTCTCTCTTACATCCAATCTCCTTAAAATAAAAAAAAAAAAACATGATTAATCATTTCATAGAACTCACATTCACTCGGTCAAAGACCGGAAACAATTAAAAAAAAAACAGTTGTTGAAAAAATGAAATTAATTAAGGATAATTTTTTTTTCCATTTGCATGAGAGGCTTAGGTGTGTCGGTAATATGTTGTAAGTGTTTTTGTAAAATTATGTTTTTGATAAAAAAAAAACCATCTTTGATTCTAATCTCTAATATTTTTATATTATAATCATTCAAAAAATATAAAAATAATATTTTCAACCTCAAAATATGTTTCAAAACATATATATATAGTATGTGTTTATGAATGTGTTAAGAATTATTTTTCAAAGTATTTTTTATATAGAAATACATTAAAATAATATATATTTTTAATTTTTTTTATATATAACACATCAAAAATAATTAAAAAACATAAAAAATTTAATTTAAAACTATTTTTTAAAAATACAATTTAACCACAATACTCCATTTAATATGAGATGTAGTGTGAAATCATTTACTATTTTTAATTCTCATCCATATTTTGTAGGGTTCAACTCTTACGTATTTTAGATAAAATCCTAGGATCTTACTAACGATTTTATTTTTCTTCGGAACAAAATGAAATAAAAGATAATTAAATAACAAGACTTGAGTAAAAATAAAATAAAATAAAATAAAATTACTGGTACATTTCGAGAGGTGAAAGGTCTTGGTCGCTTGGCCATCCTGAACAGATTCAGATGTGGTGTGGTATTTATATTCATTTTCAGCTGCAAGTTCAAGTATGGCCAGGAATAGTGTTTGTTAGGCCCCCCCACCAGATCACTTGGACGGTGGATAGCTGCCCATTCTATACAGCCTCCACTCTCATCTTTTATTATTTACATTAGATTTATTAATTAATTAGCTCACCAGACATTATGGCTACTAAGAACTAATGGTACACTAATCGAGACACTCTCTCCCGTGGGAACAAGAGAGAAATTCACCAACTACGTACTCTTAGCTCAGACTTTCTGTTTTAAATTAAAAAAATATAATAATTTCAGGCACAATTTCATTGAATTTCAAGGCTTTCATGTCCCCATGTAACTCCTTCCCTCATTTATACCACTTATACCACCTTGATTTTCTCTCCCATGTCCCTCTTCTCCATGTTCTTCCATCTTTCCTGAGACCGCACGTCTTAATGTCCCTTTTCAAATCTTTTTTCTTTATCACCTTGAATTTCTTTGGGTTTCAAGTTCATAAATTAAGTCTGGTTCGACCTTGTTCATTACGATAACTAATTTGAATGTTGTTGTGTATCATATTCAAGATCTAAACGAGCCAGTTCGTTTGCCATCTCTGCTTAGCGCATCCATTTCATGGATATTGTAAGCAAAAGCTATGGCTCTCAATCTCTTCCACCAATGACAAGTCCTGGTGGCTCATCAATTTTTGGACCTCGTACTCATTCTTCAGATACAAGCTTCCCAATTATAGCCATTGCCATAATAGGAATTCTGGCCACGGCTTTCTTGCTAGTAAGCTATTACATCTTTGTCATCAAATGCTGTCTGAATTGGCACCGTATCGATCTTCTAAGGCGATTCTCCCTATCAAGAAATGGAAATCACGAAGACCCTTTGATGGCCTACTCTCCTGCTGCAATAGTGTCGCGTGGACTTGACGAGTCAGTGATAAGGTCAATCCCAATATTTAAGTTCAAGAAAGAAGGGAACAGTTTTAGTAACCTTGGCGAAAGAAACTTCTGCGAGTGTGCAGTTTGCTTGAACGAGTTTCAAGAAGCCGAGAAGCTAAGAAATTTACCAAATTGTAACCATGTTTTTCATATTGATTGCATTGATGTTTGGCTTCAAAGCAATGCTAATTGCCCACTCTGTAGAACAAGCATTTCGAGCACCACAAGATTCCCAATTGATTATGTTATTGCTCCAAGCTCTTCACCCCAAGATCCAAATCCTTACAGTGGAAGTCTCATGGGCGGAGATGAAGATTACGTTGTCATTGAGTTAAGTAATCACAGCTCTACAGATCAAACATTGCTTGCAGCACATGAAAGATTGAATTCAGGAGAGTTATCAGCACGTTCAGTTAGTCCTTCGCCGAAGACGATAGAGCAGAGAGTTGGTCACAAGAAATCAAGGAAGTTTAATAAGGTTACCAGCATGGGAGATGAATGCATTGATACTAGAGGCAAAGACGATCAATTCGGATTGATTCAACCCATCAGAAGGTCTTTTTCAATGGACTCGTCAGCAGATTGGCAGCTTTATTTATCTATTCAAGAGATAGTGCAGCACAGCAGGCAAGTAACCGAGGTCAGTCCGGTTGAAGATTGTAGTGGTAGAGCAAGAAGAACTTTCTTTTCTTTCGGTCATGTTAGAGGATCCAGAAGCAATACAGTCTCGCCTGTTTATTTGCAGTCGTAAAGTCAAAGTATTTTAGATTGATTATTTTCCTTGTAGTTTTTGGTTTTTCATTTTAAAGATATAGGGATTTTAATTACATGTGTTAAAAGACATAGGATTTGTGACATAAAAAAGTATTCAATTGAAATATCAAATTCTAATTTTATTTGATTTTTAGTGCCAGTGCCTTTGCCCAGTGTTTTTTGAAGGGCTCCAAGAACAGCCATGACTAATAAGC
>Ga0325402_1005786_pt1 | contig 11621 bp, 7 predicted proteins | sample PopdelMetagenome_22_FD_207212 | JGI IMG/M metagenome (GOLD analysis project Ga0325402, IMG submission 207212) | Populus deltoides microbial communities from Bellville, Georgia, United States - Xylem-PdKOR-R3 | ecosystem: Host-associated > Plants > Phyllosphere > Stem > Wood/Secondary xylem...
ACAGTCATGATATCCTTCCCGTTAACCAACGGCTTTAAATCCCACACTCTTTCAAGACCTGCATCTCAACATATCCTACATTTCAGAACAAGCAAGGCTGGTTCCCAGCCAATCACAAGGGCTCCACTACAGTTTTAAGATTTAGGCAAAACCAAGATAAATAAATATACTGGAAAACATGGGAGGTATTTCTATGTCTATGAATGCATAAGGTCCGATAAAGCAAACATAGCAAGTTACCTAGCTTATTAAAAATGCAATTCAGCATCTTTTGCAAGATATACTCAATGGAAATTTAAACATTTCCTAAAGGAAAAAATTCACAGAAAGAAGAAATTTGGCAGTGTCTTGTACCTAGATTAACAATGGCATCTTCAGCTGCTTTAAATAAGTCCTTTCTCCTGTCAAGTTCAAATTTCTTTCCTAAAAAGTCTTGAGTAGAGTCCGTGTCAGAAGGATATAACATTGTTGATATCAACAAACCAACTCGCCAAAATTCCTTAACTTCCCGTAGTAAAAATCCTGAATATATAAGAATAAACAATTAGCAAAGAGAATCTGTGCAACTCAGAAAATTTCAAAAACATGTTTAATGGATGACCATCCAGCCATTCAAATAAGAGCATGTCAAAGTATAATTGCAAATTTATCAACATTTATTCATTAACTGATTCACTTGTCGCATAAAGAAGTTTATCCAATCAAGGTGACATTATTCATTAACTGATTGACTTGTCACAAAAAAGTTTATCCAATCAAGGTCACATGACCCAGCAAATTTATCAAGACAAACACCATTGAATGGCATAGTACATATAAAACCTATCTAAGCCACGTCACTAATTACAAAACAAATCCATTAGGTATTGCTAGTATTATTCTACAGAGTCCAAATAAATTGCACAAAGGGCTCGCTTCACACAAAAATAGTGGAAAATTATGATAAGGAAATTAAATTTGCTATGAACTTGTGGAACTTTAGAGGTATCTCCAATAGTGAAGGATAATGCTAAAGAAATCCAACTTGACTTGCCCAGCTAGAATAATTGTAAAATGCTAACAAACAGTTCAAAGGAAAATCTTAGCACAAAGAGAGCAGCAGAACTTCAAAATACACCAGCAAGAACTAGTACCTGTTGCTACTCGGAGTTTTGATGCTTTAGGTACATCAAAAAGTTCCATGCCCATATCCACTTCAGCAGGCTGTGTATCGTCATTAGATGTAAGCAAAGGAATCAAGGTCAAGAATTTCTCTAATGACCTGTGTATCTTGATAACCTACAAAAGGAGGGTTAAGACTTTCCAGATGTTCAAGAAGTCTTGAAGATGTCGATGCAAAAAACCTAGTGAGAGGAGATTTGAACTGACTGTTTCAGGATCACTGGCTTTTTGCTTCAGAGAGTCTCTGAATATATAGTTGACAACAGGCACCTGCAATGAAGAAACATGGTTTAGCTTTAGCAACAGAAAAGGTAAACTCTTGGAAAGAAATATAAAAATACACATCTGTAGAATCAATCAATTACAGGAGTTGAAACTGTCATTCCATTCACAATAATTAGGGTACAACAAACACCGGAAAAGATGAATAATTGATCAAATGCATTGAGGTTTTTATGATTGAATAAAAACTCATCTCATTTTACAATTTTTTTGGTCTGTCTAAAAATAATAAAGCTTCTAGCCACCCAAAATATTTTAGAAGAGAGAGAAGAGACAGACCACAGTAGTAAACAAGAAATAGATCCAAGAAAATGCCCAATGCTTGTCACTGCCTTTTTTATAAAAGAATCAATGAGGTCGGAACTTTCTAGTCCTCATCATCCTTCAAAAGGAAAATCATCCACCAAAATTAGTTGTGGGACAGCCTGAAAATCTGAATTTCAAGACTGTAATCATAATTTGGCTCCAATTTCTATGAATACGGCTCAATACTCCTTCAATGCATAAAATGTAGATTCACGATTGGAAAGAAACAAGCAACAAAAAGAGCAAACCAAAGATTTAAGAAAAATAGAGGCAAAGAATAAGGGGAGCACCTTTTTACCCTTTTCATCCTTGTATACGGTGTTTCTTAATGGAAGAAATAAAGCACCATACAAACAAAGCCTTCTTTGTTCACCCTAAAGCTCAGGAATTTAGAATTAAAATTCACAACCTTAAACAATATATAGAACATTGAAGAAAAGATAAAGAAGAGGAAGCATGTAATACATAATGCTGACAGACAGCAAGAGAAAAAATAATTTAAAGAATCTATCATGGCTCACTCACGGTGAAGGAGGAACCTCCAATTAAATGAATAAGGTTCCACGCAGCATCCAGATAAGCAACACAGAGCCTAAAAGGGGTCAAGAGATTATTATCTGAACATAAATGACAAACACAGACAAACTGCTCATAATCACAGGGACATCTCAAAGGCTAGTTATAATAATGCTAGAAAATTTCTGAGAAATCTTTTAGTGACGCCCAAAAGCACCAGTTTTCTAAGTGGGAATACTGCGTTCTACTTGTAATCAAAAAGGCATTCCAGTTATAGATGCAATCAAAACTTTTCCCATTGCACCAAGCAATAGTATCTAGATCATTTCAACTATTATTTCTGGTGATCTTGGGCTGTTTTAGATCTTATCATACCCCTGACATTCTTCTGACACTGTCGGCTCAACCTTTGGGTGAAGATTGAAGACAACCCAAAATAATGTCAGATCAGCAATATAGGTCATAGCTTTAACAGGTTGATTGCCAGAGATCATGAGATCAATCTGCACAAGAACAGACAGGAAAAATGCAAGTAATGAATAACTATTCCCCAATAAAACAGTATCTAGAAAAGCCCCAAAGGACAAGTTAAAGTTGTCTTCCTCGGAAATCAAATATCATAATCAAACTTGCTATTTCAGTCATGACAAGGGGTAAAGATTACTTCAGTTCCAATACGCTCTTTGCTGATTTTTGCTTTGAGAGCGTTTTTCACATCATCACAGGCAGCAGCTTCTTTAAGCTCTTCTTCAAGTACAAATCCAAACCTTGCACCTAAAATGACTAAAATGAGACGAATATATAACAAATGTGGATACATGTAAAGTGAACAAAGAGAAAATTGGAAGTTGTGTCACCTAACTCATGCCAAGTAATTGGCCATGACTTCAAATATTTTGGTCAGAATGGGAAATGAGGAGATCAGAAGATTTTTGGATGTATTAGCTAAAAATTAGTGATCTATATTCAAATAAATGATAATCCTTTGAAGAAGCAGCCTCTGAGGAAATAATACAATGAATAAGGAAGCAGAAATTCAAGAAAAAAAATACATGTAGCAGCTTCGATACTATGATATTTTGAATCAGTTGCTCTAAGAAAATTACATATGCTTTTCCAAATGCTTAATTACTTCCAACTTTTACCAAAGAAGAGAAAAGGCAATCAAAATTTGCCTCACACAATATAGCGGTATAATAGAACAGATGAAAATATAAATTCAGAATTACCAAACCGAATAGCTCTCAGAACTCGAAGTGGGTCATCCAAAAAGGTATCTTTTGGAGGTAAAGGAGTTACTATTTTTCCAGATTTTAGATCTTCAATGCCTGTAATAGATGAGGGGAAAAGAAAAAATGTCTGAAAAGTGGCAAAGCTATACACATAGCAAGTGACAAAGTTACATTCTTGGAACAAATAAAAAGCATAACAAAGTAAAACATATTCTAACCTCTTCCAGTTAGGTCTTCAACAGAACTGGTATTGATATTGTAGAACAAGCTGGCCAACAGAAGAAATCGAAATGCACCAAGATTAGCCGATAGTAATAACTCTTGCAAACAGGTGTGGAGAGTGTCCTTGAGTTACCAATATCAAAATTAAAATACCTGTTGATGGTTAAATCCCTTCGATATGCGTCTTCTTTTGCTGTGCCAAATTTCTGTGGTAAAACAGGCCAACTTAAATAGTGATGCACCCAGCACAGGTAAACTTGAATAACTAAAAGTCATACATCCTACATGAAGTAACAATTTAACCAAACAGCATGAAAATAGCTCAACTTAAAGTAATGATCAAACAGAAAATCACTGTGATGGAAACATTTAAGTGCACTAATAATACACACAAGGTTCTAACCTATCTACATCAACAACCAATTCAAAGTTTTCAGTCTCTCAAACTATGATCCAAAAGATGATTAGCTACTTCATGGAGTAATTCAGCCCCTTTACCAAATTAACAGCACATGTCAACATTTATAAAATATTGAAAATGAAAAATAATGTAAAGGATTCAGAATATGAAATATTATGTAATGAAATTCTGTTCCTAATTACTCATTCTTATTAATTTCCTCGTATAAGCATGCCAAATTCAAAACAAGAAAACACTAACTGTATATAGCATGTTTTAAGTTCTTCTTAACAAACAGAACAGCCTCAGGTACATGTCATGCACATGAAATTAGAAAAATAATAGCTGAGTTCTAAGCTAAATTTTATACCATAGTAGGAATGCGGCTGTTCTCACTGTAGTCTTCACTCCTTAAGTTTACAAAATCAATCCATAAATCAAGAAGACGCATCCTTGCAGTTTCCAAGTGTTTAGACTGGTCAGGATTGCTGCAAAAGTAGAATCAGATAACATTAAGGTCAAATGTAATATCATAAAACACTATGAAGACCAAAAGGCTAGAATTTGTAAAATAATGACCACTATTAATCTATTAAGAAGTTCAAACCACCACATGAAAAGGAGATGTGCAGGGATAGCAATTGAAATGTAATATTTAGATTCACCAACATGAATTTTTCCAATAAGACAAGATAAAGGGGAAAGCATCTTAAAGAACAGAACAAGAAACCGGCAAAGTCATCAAAGTCAAAAGAAAATCTTTTTTAAAAATCTGGTTTTGAAATGAAACCAAAGGTATATTTAACTTTGAACAGAAAATAATTATCCCTAAAATGAAGAAAATAAATAAATACTTATACCGTGGAATAACCCCAACTCCATGAGCCTCTTCCCCTGTAGATAACAAGTATTCCCTAACCTTATCAACAAATTCGCTGCCAAACATATTGTCGATAGCAATGTCGATGTCACAACATTCTTTGCCTAGAAGCTGCAAAAACATTAAAAAAAAAATCTTATACGAATCCCAGAAGATAAAAAAGCACTGAGAATTTTAATCAGACAATAAAAACCCATAGAAAAAGAAAATCATTAAAGTCTTATCATTTCCTCCAGCATGCTTATTGCTTAAGACTTATATGACCAGAACCATTTACTCCTCACGATTCTCTTTGCTAAACCTTCATCATTCATTACGGACTTTCATCAAACATGCTTTGGGCATCTTCTCACAACACAGATAATACCGCAGCAATAAAGCTTACCTTATCACGAACCCAACCCCCAGCTACACGGAGCTCAGTATTGAGATTGAAATGGCGAAGAGTGTTGACTAAGCGGTCAAAAATCTGCTTTTCAACCTCATTCAGTTCAATCTTGTCTTTCACTTCAATCACTGCTCTTGCTGCTGCCTCTGATGACACTGTCGCCATTTCCTTACAATAAAAAACCCCAGGAGTTTGAATTCGAGTTAGGGTTTTACTTGGGTAGGAAAAGCTTGGAAGAGAGACGAAATTTGTTTTGCGTCTGTTGAGGAGGCTTGGGGAGAAGAAAAGACGGAGGGGGTCGAGTTTTACAGTGTTGAGAAATGCTCTCATTGTTTTCTTCTTTTCTTATATTGTTCTTTTTTTTAAGGAGTACGCTACCGGTTTTATGACCTTTTGAATATGGTTGTGGGAACCCATACCTTTACCTCTCTTTTTTTTCAATTCTTATTTTCTTTGAGAATTAGTCTATGAAAATAAATTTATTTAGATTTGAAAGTTGCCCCAATCAATTCGAAATGAGGTGTAATTCTTGTTTTTATTTCAATAAACAAATGTTGATGAATTTTTTAAAAACTTGATACAAGCTCAATTTAGGATTTTTAAAAAAAATAGTTAATTCCCTGATAATTATTTTATATGTAATAAATATTCTTTTTCTACTTTTAATAATCTAGTTATCTTTGTTTTAAAAAAATAACTGATACAAAAAAAATTTATTATACACTGAAAATGATAAAATATCTTCACTTAAAATTTATATATATATATATCATGGTAAAATTTCAAACATGACAATCTTAAAAAATAACATTTGTTCTTAAATTTAAAATGTAAAATAACAAAACACATTTAAAATTAAAATTACTGATTCCTATAATAAAAAAACAATAATAACAATAATTATGAGAAATAATTTAACTGATCAGGTCTTGAGTTTACTTTTCAATGATCACGAGTTCAAGTCTTTTCAAAACTACCTAAGACTTACATAATCATTAACTTCAAAACCTATAAAATTAGTCGAAGTATACACAAGCTAGCCCGGATATCAACATTAATAAAAAAAAATAAAAATAGTTCATAATAATAATCAGATTAAAATTTGTAAGGATTGGTTTTTTTTTTTTCCGCCATTTGAATTGCATCTATAAAAATCAATATTAAATAACATCGAGCATACTACGCTAACGAATTACAATAACGAGGCCCATCACAACAACTAATCCACCTCCTTTCGTCTCCGCTCCAACTTATAAGCAAAACTTTTACGAGGTTCTTGGCTCAAACTGGTGGTGAGAAGCACTGTTAGGCCAGCGACTGAGAAGCAACCACACTACCAAACTGGTGGTGAGAAGCACTGTTAAGCCAGTGACTGAGAAGCAACCACACTACCATAACACACGTTGAATCTCTAAAACCATATAGACTTTTTGGATGAGCTGCGGTTTAGGTCAACATTTTGTATGGGTAAGCCAAAATCTAAAGATGAAAAGTCTGGTTCCACACTCTGAGATCCATCATCAATCATCAAACTACACACAAATCAAGCCTCCTTCAATTGAACCAGACAATTTCATCATGGAAAATGATAATTGACTCGCCCAATTGTATACACCCTGTCATGTGTTCTCTGGTCTCTACAACAGGTCGTTCTTGCTTGTGTGCAACTAACAGCAATCCATTCAATTGGAATAGAAAAATCTTGGATTCACTATGATAGCTGGCAAAACCAATCCAAATGAGAGTGAAATAAACAGGATCCCACTAAGCTCTAGCATCTCTCCCTCCTTTCCTGCTGACAGCCTCACACAATCGGCAAGGCAACGTGTCAAGGCTTGCAGCACGGGTCTTCCCATAATTACCCAAAACACCACATCTTCCCCATGCATGGTATTCAGCATAGGCTACAGGGTCATTAGCTAGGTTCCTGAGATAAGAAGCCAATTCCTCCTTGGAGCTAAATTTGGTCCCATCTATTATTGAATGTGGAGGAACAAAGTCCAAAACATTGGGTGCACCAAAATATATTGGAACTGCACCGGAATCTAAAGCATAAAATAGCTTTTCTGTCACGTAACTCTGTCCAGGTGTTTTCAATGGCAAGGACAAATTTTTAATGAGACATGGCACAATGTAGATGATCCCACCATTTTGGTTTGACACTGGCATCATTGGCACACTCAGGATAGAAAGAAAGGGCCATGTCTAGCCCGCCAACATTGTTCAAGCACTTGCCAAAGGAATGGTGAGGCAGCAAGCTGAGGAGACTCTTAGCCAGCTGGTTTCTAACAGCAAGGCAGCGTGATGAAGACCAATAAACTAGTGTATCCTAGGAAGGAAAAAAGATAATGAAATCAACAACTAATTTCTTTACTGGAAATAATATAATTTTAATTGATAAAAAAAAAAAAAGGCAAACTAGCAGAAGGAATAGAAAAAGGAATGACCGTAAGCCAGACACTTACTTTGTCCTTACGACGAGACACGTGATAATTTCGACCACTATGAAAGAGTGCACCAGCATATGTTGACTGAACATCATCTTCCACATGATAGCTAATAAATAAATCCTCATGACCTGAACGTTTCCTGCCAGCCTCAAGATCCATATAGACACGAAGTGGATCACCATTGCGCCTCTAACAATCACATTAAAATTGCCAATTAATGAGCAAATAAGCTAACAGGGATGCACAGGTTGCAGAAGAACACTCAACCAGGATAAGTGAGCAGATAAATGTAGATCAGAAACAAAAAGGATTTAACATGTTTGTGACAAGAGAAAGAACTACGGCAAGAGTGATCATCTCTTTCTCCTTGTTGACTACTGCCAGAGTTATCACAATTATATTGTTTTTATACACGGATGTCAAGATTCCAAAGCACTGCCAGCTGCAGCACTCATGCTTGCTCAATTTGTCAAAATAGTTCTGCACAGCATGTGATGTACAGTAGCATTTGCTCAGTTTGGAACATAACTTCCATTCTATAAAAAGATGTCTTTTCCCCATGCCTTCCATAACAACCTACAAATAGTTAAAAGAAATACAACTCCATAACTCCCCTTTCATCTTAAAAAGCCTCCAGCCCTGAATGAGTTTACTTGTGCTTCATGACACTAGACCTAAGTGACACTCACGGTTTAGTATGTCTACTGCCACATGGTGTTAGACCAGAATCAATAGAACAACAAATGAGTGTCAGATTCAGGGTCTCTCCACCATGCCATTGGGGTGCCTGCACAGCTATTTGTGGAGAACAAGCAACTCCTCCTTTTTCTAAAATCTGCACTCTGCTAGTTTTGTAAGATAAGAAGAAAGGGCAAATAAAAAAAAAAACTGTCTTGGGATAACAGAAGGGTGTTCACTAAACACTCAAGCTAATCATATCCACAAACCAGGACCAAAAAGCCACTCAATATTTCCTTACAAAGATAGAGCTAAATACAACACCTTCGTCCATTGTTTTTTTTTTTTTTTATCATACCTTTCCCCATTGTTAAAGATTATAAATATTACCCAAGCAGCCACCTGAGTGAAAACAAGACACCCTAGAAAGAACTTTGGAATTCTCAATGTCTCTCAAGGAAATAAGTTTTCTGTTTTTTATCTTTACCTTTCAACAAAACTTTATAAAGATTATTCGCATCAAAATTCCCAAAATTGCATACGAAGATTGCATTCTGGATACCATGATCCAAAGCAAAGTCTTTCCTCCTTAATCCATGAAACATCATCCAAATCATCTAACCTAGAATTGACCTCCTTAAACTAGCCATATGCTGGAAATATAGACAAACAGTGCAGACACTGCCGTCCCCATATGCCAATTGTACCACATAGAACTTGCAGATGCCATCACTAACAAGAAAATTGGTTCTAAACAATTTGCTGTGAAGTCTGTCTATCTAGGCAATCAACTTTATGGTTTGTTCCAAAATCAGCTTGCGATTGGCAATGGAGGGATCTTAGGTTTAAATCTATTATTGTATTAAAGAAATCAGTACCAGTAACGGCAGAGCACATATATGAAACCAAACAACAAACATGATTACCTATTCTTTTGAACATAAGACCACATTTCTCAACACAGCAAAATTGCAGTCACCAAGTATCATATTCTACCTAGTTGATGCTCACCTATCATCACTTGCTCATTAGAAATATTTAAATAATACAATACAACAGATGCATCTAAAAATATACGCTTCAGATTTTCAACAACAACTAAGTCTATGGATTTAACACTTTCTGCAATTCCAATAAACTGAAAATCTCGAAACAAGTAAATCTTGGGTCAAAACAAAATACCTGAAGTGGAGGACGAGCTGTTTCAAACAACAAAGCATCAGGCTTGCCAGCAAGAACAGAAGACTTAGTCCACAAACAACTCAACCCACAACGACAAGAATACAAATTATCCAAATTGCTAGGAATCCAAGTCCACCCTTTAACCAAAACACTGACATGCTGCATCTTCAACTCACTACACCCCACATCACCATTAACAACCTGCACAGAAACAGACCCATTTGACCCCTTAGACCCAAAAGAGTCCAAATTCTTATATTTCTCTCTAAACTGAACACAACCCACTTGAGAATCCCATTTCTTGAAAGCAATGAACAAGTCAGTGAAAGGATCAGGTGCTGTTTTGATAGGAAAGTTTGAGTCTTTAATAGAAGAGGTAATCGAGGTTGTAATGGATGGAAATTCAAGGAAACCAGAAAAGAAAAGGATTATGACTGTAAAGAACAGCATGAGTGTGATTGTGTAAGTGCTAAGGGGTTTTAATTGCATGATAAAATAGATTTTGAACTGGGTTTAACTCTCTTTCTCTATAGAAAAAAAATAAAAAAAATAAAAAGAGGAGATTTTTGGGGTTTTTGACTTAAATGAATTTTTTTTTCTCTTCTTCAGTTTTTTTTTTTTTTTCAGCAGTTTCTTCTTGTTTTATGGATTTTGTTTTTTTGAAAAATAGCATATTTTGTTAAATATTTTAGAAAAATAACATAAATTTAAAAAATATTTAAAAAATAACATAGTTAAAACATAGTATTATTTATAAATAACTACAATTTAAAATAACAATCATGTCTTGAAATATATTTTTTTAAACAACCACTATTTAAAATAACAGTTATTTAATTAATGAATTTTCTCAAAATCCTTTTTGCTTTTTCAAATTAATCAATCTCAAGTCAACTAACTATTCTTGCGACAACTTGGAAAAATATAAAAGAAAATTATAATTAATTATAAATTAACTTTGAATAAAATCTTTAATAAATTACATAATATTTAACAGTTTTTCAAGATTTAGTTAAAATTATATCGTCGAGATTTTTATAACAATACTTGATATATCAAAAACAAAACTTTGATGTGTTCTTATTAACTCATTTTTTTTTAATTATTGGATCTTAAATTTTATTTTTTTAATCATTAGATTTTTGTAAAAATTTAGGGATATAATTTTTGAAACATCCATTATTCTTAACTACTATTCTCAGTAATTTTTTAAAATATGTTACTTTTTCAAAACTTTAATAAGAGTATGAAAATGTTTGAAAGTGTGGTAATTTCAAAATATTTTTTATTTAGAAATATATTAAAATAATATATTGTTTTTATTTTTAAAAAATTATTTTTGATATTAATATATTAAAATAATCTGAAAATACTAAAAAAAAATTAATTTGAAATAAAAAAATTTTAAAAAATATTTTTAAAATACAAAAACAAATATTAAAATTCTAAAATTTCATAGGTGAAGACGAGGGAGAAAGAGAGTTAAAAAACGTAACGCAAAACAATAATAAAGAGCGGTTAACACCTGACTACTTTTAAGGTTTTGCAAAAGGGTGATCTGGTCTTAGGTTTATCGGTTCTCCTCCTCCCTGGCTTTAAATTTCTTATGCACGTGGCTAATTTAAGAGACCATTAACAAGTTTGTTTTATGTAAAATATTTTACATTATAATTTTTTTATATTTTTTTATTAAAAATATTTTATAAAAAATATCATTACTAATCAAGTATGATAAAATTTATAAAATATTTAAGTAAAACAAATATCCTTAAGTATATAGTTTTTTACGTTTTAGGTATTACTAGTTTATCCTGCGGCTTTGATAAAAGTAATTGGAATGTAAAAAATAATATTTAAACTTTAGGAAACTTTTTAGTATTGTTATTAAATTTAGTATATTAATTTAAATTTGTAAATTTTTAAC
>Ga0325402_1005788_pt1 | contig 11619 bp, 4 predicted proteins | sample PopdelMetagenome_22_FD_207212 | JGI IMG/M metagenome (GOLD analysis project Ga0325402, IMG submission 207212) | Populus deltoides microbial communities from Bellville, Georgia, United States - Xylem-PdKOR-R3 | ecosystem: Host-associated > Plants > Phyllosphere > Stem > Wood/Secondary xylem...
ACCAATATATGTACGTCTCAAGAACATTAGGATGAGTTGTACTTCATATTTATAACTACAGAAAACCAGGTGTCTAGTCTTCTGTTGAACCACAACAGGATACTGAAAAATGTTGAATTTGAGCCTCATGAATACAAGATCGCTGAAGTTTTTACGATTGCCTGCACCAGCCTCTCGTTGATTCTTGCTCTTCACTTAATCAACGCTCACTTTCTGATCATTCTCACAAGAAAGCTCACACGCGCGGTGCTTGAAAAGAGACTGCTTGCTTCGCCAGTTTAAAAGCACATAATCTTGAATAATATATAGTGTTGAAAAGGAAATTAAACAGATACGAACAATAGATCGAAGTGGTCTGAAATAAAATTTATCTTTCAGTATTGATGGAGCTTGCAAGAATTAGTGAAGTCGGATGCAAAACCAATTAAATTTCTATAATTAGTGTGTTTTTTATTAAAAAAAATTTACTTAAAGAGAATATTTAATTGATAAGTAAATGAATAGAATAATATTTCAGCTGGGTTTATATGGCGCACCCAACCAGACATAAGCTATATGCAAAAGAAATTAAAATAACATAATCCTTATAATAAAATAAAAATAGTAAAATTAATACAAAAATAAAAATAAAAATACCTCTTCTAATAGACAATTAAAAACAGACAAGTGATACAATTCATACAAAAACATCATTTAAGTTTATAATCATTTGTTTTTTCCATTTAAATAAAAACACATTGAAATGGAGTCATAGTTTATGCATGGACTAATTAATTTGAGGTCTTCCTATCCCTATTCCGTTCTGAGATATCGCTGATCAGAATAAACAATAATGAATGGAGGATTTTAATTTAGCTGTCGATATTTGGTAAAACTCAGCTGGCATTGAAAAATCCAAAAGCGGTATAGATATGTGGGATTATATCTGCAATCTGCAATTAAAGATTCTTTTTCTCCTGCATGGACCAAAACATGTCTGTAGGGACAATTACTCCAACAACTACTATTCAGAATGGTAAGAAATTATACATGGAAATCATAGCTCTGGCAGATCAAAATAAATCAATAAAAAATCAACAACTATCTCAAAGAAACCAACGAATACTTTTCATAAATGAAAACTACAGCTATAGCAGATCAAAAACAAATCAATCTATATAAATAAGGAATCATGTAATCATGAAAAGAAAATAAAGTTACAGAAAGGCAATAATTAATTACTATTCTATATATATATATATATATATATAGAGAGAGAGAATCCTGTACAAATTTAATTAGTGCTCATGTCTGTATTTTATTATAATAACAACAAATCAAATTTTTTCATATACTATCTACTCTTCTTCTTTCTCTGAGATAACTTTATATAAAACAAATTGAAATAAATTATAAAACATAATTTATAATCAGCTCAATATTAAAAAATAAAATTAAAAAAATCAATTTAAAAAAAAAACTAAAAAATTGACTAGAGTTAACTCGGTTAACCTGTTAAATTCATAATTTAAATTATACAATTAAATTAATTTTATAAAAAAAATTGAAATAAATCATAAAATTAAAATTTTTAACAACTAAATATTAAAATAATTAAAAATAAAAAAAATAGCTTTGTGAGGTGAGGTGAGCACCCACCCTTTCAGCGTTTTGTTAATAAAATTGTCGTTTCTTCGCAAGACGGTCTAGAATAAAACGTGAAAGTACTGAATTATAGAGGATAACCATCAACCACAGTCACGGGAGTATACCGGCTAATAGCAACGGATGTGGTGACCGCTGACCAGTCTGTTTAGAGCGTGTTTGCCAGTGTGGTTGCGGGTGCTTTTTAAATAACTTTTCATGCCAAAATACATGTCAATGATGTTTTTTTATTTTTTAAAAATTATTTTTGACATCAGCACATCAAAACGATCCAAAACATATAAACCATATTAAATTTTAGTAAAAAAAAAAAAAATTCAAAATTTTTGGGAACGCCGCCGCAGCCGTGTTCCCAAACGTAGCCTTAGTATGTTTCACGTTAGATAAATAACTTGTGGTCCGCGGGGTGTCATGTCAGATTTTTTTTCAATATAAAAAAATATTTAGATATTGTTTGTATTGTTTTAGTGAAAAAAATAATCTGCTAGGGTTAATTCCAAGTGACTCGATTGTTTTTTGCAGGTCTAAAAGCAACTTAGATAACCTGTAAAAATATAATTTAACTTAATTTTTTTTCAAGATAACATCTTTTTTTAATATTAAAATAATAATATATTAGATTGACTTGAGTCAACTTGGGTTAATATGCCAAATCCATGACTTAAGTTATGAGACTATGATAACCCGTAGAAAACACATTATAAAACCTAATTTATAATCGACCCAATATTTAAGGATGCAATTGAGAAAAAAATCAATTAAAAAAAGGATCTAAAAAAACGAACTGAATCAACCTTTCAAACCCGCGATTTAGATCATAAAACCAAGATAACCCTATAAAAATACTAAAATAAATTACGAAATTTAATTTCCAATCAATTCAATTTCAACTTGTATAATAAACTAGATATATAACTTTGGTGTTCGTATAAATCATGAAACAAGGATCATATAGTAGGAAAGCTCTGCAATGATCTTTTAGGTAGGTTTCCAAGACAATCCACCCTTGGGAGATTTTTTAAATATTTTGTTAATGAAAATCTTTGGTGTTCGTATCACATAACTGCAAGCAAAATCTTCAAAACTGAAAAGAAACGGACAGGAAGGGAAATAACATCAAGCTTCTTCAATGCAACTCAAAAGACATTTACCGTGTTTGAAGTTAATTCGAGAGAGATTAATTGGATTGATTCTTAAAATTTGAGTTAATATCAATTGTAAATCTATCAGACTAGAACTTTGTATATTATTTAGGACATATCATAAGTTACATGAGGAATTTTGCTTTTATTATAGTTGGACTGAAAATTAGACATTGTAATCCTTCCATCCATATATGTTGCACCCAATAATTTATTCAGACTAGATAGAACAACGTGTTTGAAGTTAGGTCATAAGTTAATGTATGATTTTTGTTTTTTATTTCCTTATGATTTGTAGACTTCTTATTTAACAAGGATTTATCTTCTACAGGGAAAGCATAGGTGACAACAATTATGATTATTCTGGCAAGGGTTTTCATGTTGTCAACTTGTGTTTCCTTTTGTTTAATGTATTTTCTTATTGGTTTCCTTATCATTTAAGGACATTATAGACAATTTTGGACTCATTTTTCTAATGTACAATTTGACGCTAATAACTATAACTTTTAATTTAATCATTGGATTGAACTGAAATTTTACTAGAAGTTTTCAGAGGTCTTGTTTTATATTGGGTTAAAATTTCAAGTTAATTAGACATTTAAAAAGCCTTTCAATAAGGTCTAGAAGCTACTATGCGAGAATTGTATTAATTTTCTAAATGATTTAGGATCCTTTTTTCTAATTTTATTTAGAACTCTTTTATTATTTTTTTCAGCATTATTTAGCATGTTCTTACCTATTTTTTAAAAATATTATTTAACTTATATTAGGTTTCAAAAATTAGCAAGATATAGATTAATTATTCAAAAATAAAACTTGTGTGTAAGAGTATTCTTTTACCACTCTGACTTATCAAAAAATTAACCAAGCTTCATGACATCTTTCATACTTATCGTTCCCATGTTTTAATAGGTGTTGGGTAGAGTTTTGGTTTTTATAATCTTGGTATCTTGGTACATTTTATCATTGTGTTAAATTCAATCACAAGCTTGAATTTAGCTTTCTTAGAAAATATCAATTTGATTGTTGGTTTCTGGATCTTTATACCTATAGGTTTTGTCGCATGTCACCGGTGCGGCATCTTTTTGGCGATTTTTTGTTTGTTTGTTTGCTTGATTGGATTCGTTGGAGTCGCCACCTAGTATTTAATTGAGGGCTACTAGGAAACCTGGGTATACTGGTCTTGTCAGAGATTCACAGGTACGGGACTGGTTGTGGTTAGGGAAAGTATTAGCACCCCTAACGCACCCTACCTGAGGTAAGCTACTTCGTGGCTTTGATGTGTTAAAGAAGTTTTAAAATTTTTATCTTTTCATCGGATATTAGAAATACGACTTACGTGTAAATTCTAATTTTTGACCATAAGCAAATCAAAATATTAAATTCTTCTTTATTCCTTGCAATTTTATCATAAAAAAACATTCATAAAAAATTCAAAACAACACATTCACTTTCACTATATATTTTTTCTCTTCCTTTTTTTACATCCACATTTGCAAAATACAAATTATAAAAAAATTTAAAACTAAACAACAAATACATTAAATTTTTTTAAAATTACAATAATAGCCCCAAAATAGAATCAGGAATAGTGCAGCCACGGGAACAGGGCTGGAAAACCTTCTGGACCTGTATGAACAGTGCTGGAACAGTGGCGACGCGTCTTCTCCACACGTCGTCGCCGATGAAGGCAACAAAACAGTGGATCGGAAACCTTCTTTTCTTCTCTGTCCTCCTACGCCATCTATAAAGGTCACCGCCACCTGCAACAAGGAGAAAAATGCATAAACAGTCGATTTTAGGCTTTTATTTCTTTGTTTTTCAGATTTGTTTTTTTTCTCTTCTTCTCCGTTTCAGATCTGCTTCTCTTTATAGATCGATTCTTTTCTTTTTCTTTCCCATTCTTCTCTGTTTCAGGTGGCGGCAAGACCAAGGGGGCCGTCGGCTGCTAGGCTTTTGTCGGGTTTGGCCGGCGGAGATGGAGAAGAGATCTGTTGTCGCCTGCGGCCGCTAGAGCTGCTGTAGAGATGGGAGAGGTTGCTAGCGGTGTTGAGGCGGAGATATCACCGGGGAAGGCTGGTCTATGGTTGTTTGGGTGAGAGAAGGAAACGACTGGGATGGAGAGGAAATGATGTTGTGGCTGTGAGGGAGGAGCTGTGTTTGGGCTGATACCGAAGAGAGGGGGAGCCTCCGGTTGAAGGTTGAAGATGAGAGGAAAAGAGGGGGGGGCGCTCCTTTGGTTTTTGGTTGGTTCAGGTGGCGGCTGGCTTTGAAAGTGATGGGTTTAGGGTTAGGGTTTTTCCTTTTGTGTTTTTTTTAATGTTTTAAAATTGCCCCCCTCTTATGTGTGTTGTGGAGACCAATATTTATAGGTAAAAATATTGTTAGGTTTCCAACTTGGTCCCTTAACTTCTTTTTTTTGTAAATTTTGATTTTTTGTATTTTTTTTATATTTTTTAAACACAAGCAATATCAACATCGATTCAATGAGGAAAATCAATTATTTTAAAAATGACACGTTAAAAGTCGAACGCGTTTTAAAAACCCTTGAAAATTTAAATTCTTTTGAGACGATGCTAAGAACGACGCAAAAATATTAAAAACATATTTTTTTTGGATTTTCGTTGTTTTTCTCTATTTTTTATATTTTTTGAAATTTTATCAAAACATGGGTAAAAATGAGGTAGCAACAGATGCCCCCTCTTTACAGTGCTTACGAAGCAAAACTCCTCAATGTTTTGCATAGTAAGCTTTGTAAAGAAAACTTGTCTTCTTATCATCCTAACTTGCTCAATATCCACTCATCTAAAGACCTTACTTCTTTTTCTGTTTCCTTTTCTTTTCTTTCTCTTGTTTCTTTCTCTTTTTTTTCGTTAACCTGAGATCCCATCTGGCGACCTCTTTTAACCAAAACCAAAGAATATGTGTACCTCGGTTAACCTGAAATCCCATCTGACGATTCCCTTTAACCAAAGCCACCTAAGATCCCATCTGGCTACCTCATTCAACTGGAACTAAAAAATGTGTGTAGCTCGATCAACCTGAAATCCCATCTGGCAATTCCCTTTAACCAAAGCGACTTGAGATCCCATTTGGTGACCTCATTTAATTGGAACTAAAAAATGTGTGAAGCTCGATCAACTTGAAATCTCATCTGGCGATTCTCTTTAATCAAAGCTACATGAGATCCCATTTGGCGACCTCCTTTAACCAAAACCAAAGAAAATGTGTAAAAATTGGTCTCGTTGTAATGGGTGACCTACCCAGGTGAAAAGAATGTGAAAAACGCTCTCTTTGTAATGGGTGACCTAACCAGATGGAAAGAATATGAAGTGCGGTCTCATTGTAATGGGTGACCTACCTATATGAAAAGAATGTGAAGTGACAAGTGTGAAAAGAATAGGACTTACCTGGCGAAGTCCTGAAGGGATGATAGGAGAAGGACTGAAAAACTTGGTGCTTCTTGATAATTCCCGATCGTAGGGTTTGAAAACTCGGGGCTTCCCGATTGCAAGGTTGATATTTTCATTTCTTTGAGATTTTCCTAATGGTAGGGTTCATCTCATCTTCTTCTTATTCCATGATTAAAACCGATTCTTGGTTATCATCAACGCAATCCTTCTTTCTTTTTCCACAATCTTGCTGGACCTCATTGAGGATTTTTCCTATAACAATTCAAAAAAATTTATGTAATGTTTTGAGGTTAGATGACATGCATGCATTCTTACCTGATTTGGAATATAGGTCCCCTTACTTTGATGTCCCATCGTCATAAGGTGCCTTTGTTTGCATTCCAAAGCCTTCTTTGTCCTTCTGACTTACCAGCTTATCTGTATGCTAGCCCTCCACTCAACTATAAGTGTTGTGCCTATCCTGGGCTATCCACGATGATTACTCCTCTCGTTGTTTATCAAGGATGAATGTGCCCCCAAGTGTGGTGTTGCTTGATTCATCATGAATGACCTTAACCGATCATTTATCTTCTGGATTATCTTGAGAATTGTTCTTTTATTGATTGTGCACATCGTGCCAATAACCATCAAGATTGTCAATTAGTCATAAACTTGCCTTAAGCTGAAACAATACTATTCAAGTATATGTTATCATCAATCTTCATGGAACTGCCAAGTCATCCAGACATGCATCTCATAGCTTGTAGTACAAGGTTCATCATTGTAAGCTCAATGTTCTTCTCCAGGGATTCCCCTCAGCTCGTCTAATCAGATTGTGAAAGGAAGTGCATTAGCTTCATCGATGATGTTCAATTTATCACCCATATTCATGTAGTGAAGTGTGCCTTTGAGCTTCAAAACAGATGGTTCCACAGTCAGTCTTGGTGGTGTGCACTTTTTCTGACATTCATTCAAATGCAACTATGCGATAACATCTATTATAGCCATGTTTCAAAGGATAACCCCAAGATGACGATATGAAAATGTCCTTCAAGTGCAGCGTTGTTTCAATTGCTGATGGAGTTCACTAGATCATGGAATATTTTTGAACAATATTGCCCCCGATGTGATCTGAATGTGTTCGTTCATTGATTATCTTTCTTTGAACCACATTGTCCACCGTTCACTGATTTTTCATTTAATCATCTTTCTTTGCCCCCAAGTTGATTTGAATACTGCTTGTTTTTCTTCTCAAGGTCCATTGTATTGCTCCACGGTGTCTCAACTTTTCAAGGAATATTGAGAAGAGTTGATGTCATTTCATGTCAAGGATTCCGCAGACTTAATCAATGTTCTTCTTTGGTCGACAATCTTTCTTGTTCTGGAATCAAATCTCATACTTCAAAGGTCATGTATATTCAAGTCTAATTGTTGAAATGAAATCAGAGAGATATCAGTTTTGGAAAAGATCTTTTGAAAATCAAGCTTTTTTGGTCAAAGACCCAACGCACGTCATTCAATGTAATCCTTTAATTGTCTTATATTTTGAAAACAGAAATCGACCCGTTGTAAGATTAAAATGGCATTTCCCATGGTTTTTTGTGTCCATTTTAAACTTTGATTTTGGGTATATCCTTTTGATGGTCTGTGATGAGGTGACATTTTTTTTTTAATTTAAAAAACAAGATGCTCAGGCTTTATCAAGAAAGGTTGTTTCTTTTCTTAGCATTTATTTTATCAATATGCATAATAACCAGTAGCTTAATTCATGAAGTCATGACCCTTATAGAAAAGCTCTTCCAGTTTTAAGAGCGCCATTTATCGGTTCAGATTGCTTACTTAATCGAAAAGGGCTTTTAAAAGCATGTAATGCATGCTATGGTTCATGACTATGAAACAAAGGGAAATTCACAAGCTCAAAAAGGTGTTTGAGGGTTTCAAAGACTTAGGATCAACATCAACTATTCATTAATTCTTTTTATTTTGTTGTCATTGTAGAGAAAATAACATATAACCTTGTTAACCTCAAAGATCAGAATTCCCTTAACATAGGTCAGAAAGCAAATCTAACTTCTTCCTTGATGAATAATCATTCTAATCATTAGAGGCTTTATCATTGATACGAAAAGACAATGTTTGTAACTCGGTATTTGTTTTTTCTGGTATTGACTTTTGGCATATGCTGTGTCTTTTCTTAATTGAAACCACTTTTGCCCTTCCTAGGCTTGATAGACTTTCTCCTTCCTTAATCTTTGACTTGCCTTTAATTGTTGGCAATTTCCACTCTTTTTTTTTTATATAGCCTTCCTCTAAGTTTTTATATGAGAGAGGGCTAAAAGAAAAAAACCATAGACTGGGAAAGTGTTGGGTTTAGGGTTAGGGTTTTTCTTTTTGTGTTTTTTCTAATGTTTTAAAATTGCCCCCTTCTTGTGTGTGTTGTGGAGACCAGTATTTATAGGTAAAAATATTGCTAGGTTTCCAACTTGGTCCCTCAACTTTTTTTTTTTATAAATTTTGATTTTTCTTATTTTTTTGTATTTTTTGAACACGAGCAATATCAATATCGACTGAATGAGGAAAATCAATTATTTTAAAAATGACACGTTAAAAGTCGAATGCATTCTAAAAACCCTTGAAAATTTAAATTCTTTTGAGACGATGCTAAAAACGATGCAAATGTATTAAAAACATATTTTTTTTTGGATTTTCGTTGTTTTTCTCTATTTTTTGGATTTTTCTGAAAATTTATCAAAACATGGGTCAAAAATTAAGTAGTAACAGGTTTCGTATTAGTTGGTATCAAATCAAGGCTCTAAAATCATGTTATACCCATTTAGTTTTTAGTTTTTGTATTATTTCATCATTGTCATCATATAAAAACCTAGTTGCGACAAAAGTTGAAAAAATATAGATTATTTATGATGTAGTTGTTTACAATTTAAAAAAAGAAGAAGAAGGAAAAAGAAGATCAAAATCACAAAATCAAGTTAATGTGTTTTTCAAAAGCAAGCCAACATCAAAACAAGGTGATGATTTGAGGTCAAATCATTTTCAGGAGAGGGGGAATGAAATGAATCAACGAGCATCAAAAAATGATCCATTATAGATACCAATTAGGCCTATTACAAGGTCTAAAACTTAGAGGATCCAAGAGGAATTAATTGGGTTGATTCAAGATATTTGGGTTAACAAATTGTAAATATGCTTGACTAGACTTTTGTGCATTATTTGAGATATATCTGAAGCTACAGAAGAAATTTTGCTTCGATTCTAGTAGGGATGAAAACTAGACATTGTAATTTTTCCATCCATATATGATAGATCCATTAATTAATCTAGAAGAGATAGGACAATGTGTTTAAAGTCATGCCAAAAGTTATTCTATGGGTTTTGCAATTTGTTTTCTTTATAATTTATGGACTTCTTATTTAATAAGTATTTTATTTCTACGAGGAAAGCATATGCGACAACAATTATGATTATTCTATTAAGGATTTCCATGATAGAAACTCATGTTTATGTTTATTTTATGGATTTTACCATTGACAAGGTTTTCTTATCATTCAATGACATTAAAGGCAGCTTGGGGTTTATTTTTCCTAATGCACATGTTTATGCTAACAAGTATAACTTTCAATCCGACCATTAGATTTACCTAAAAGTTTATCAAAACTTTTTAGAGATCTTGTTTTATATTGAATTATAATTTCATGTCAATCCTGCATTGGAAAAGCCTTCCACAAACAACTCTATGGGAATTGTATTAATTTCCTAGTTGATTTATTATTCTTTTTCTATTTTATTTAGAACTCTTCATTATTTTTCCAATATTTTTTTAGGATGTTCTTACCTATTATAAGTAGAGTTATTTAGCTTGTATTTAGGTTTTAAATTTGATAAGAGATTGATTGATTATTCAGAAATAAAACTTGTATGTGAGAGTTTGCTCTTACTCTTTGTTCCTCATGAAACTACTCTGACTTATCAAAGAATTAACTAAGTTTTGTGGCATAAACCATACTTCTTGTTCACATCTCTTAATAGGTATTGGGTAGGGGTTTGGATTTTATAATCTTGGTGTCTCGGTACATGTTATTGTTATGTCAAGTTATATTATAAACTTGAATTTAACTTTTTTATAACGTGTAGATTGATTGTAGATTTTTGAATCTCTAAGGTTTGCATAAAAAAAGAAAGCTTAGAATGTCATATGCTTGCATGGAATACCCAGACATTAGGATGGATATTTTAACACCCGTCCAGTGAGAGCAGCATTTAGAATACAAATAAGCTAGCTTTTCACCCAAGTAGATCGCCCTATCCATTAATGAGCTTTCTCTCAAGTGGACTTCCTATTTACTAAGTTAAGGGCTTTTTCCCAATAACAAACCTACCTTGGGCCAAATCCAAATCTTGCGTAAATTTCCAAAGAGCCCATCATTGGCACACACCATAATAAATTGTTGCAACCTCTCAGAAGTCAATGTGGCACCTAGCTTTCTCGATAATAACCAAGTAAGTATAGGGCATACCTTGTTAGCAAGATGCATATCTTGTGAGTATGATGCCAACCTTTCTCACTAACCATGTGCCAACCTTTCTCACCAATAGTTATGACGCCTAACCTTCTTGTATTTCTACAACTTCAAGTTCTATGATGTGATTTTATGCAATGAGGGTGTATAAATAGCTCAAGTCACAAGTAATAAGATACATGACTGAACAAGGCAACACAAGTCCATACAAGATTACATAACTATTAGAAAATAATATAAATTATATCTTGAAACCTTATCTGACAGCTTAAGTTATTAAGTTGAGATGGTTCTTCGACACGGTATCAGAGCCTTGATGACCAAGTGGTCATGAGTTCGAATCTCACCATCCCCATTTATTTGTTAAAAATTAAGCACAAGGTAATGTGGGTCTATGCAAGTTTCAAGCCTAAAGGGCTTTCACTTAAGGGGGTGTAATTAAAAAATAATATTAATTATATCTTGTGATCTCACCTAACAACTTAAACTATTAGGTTAAGATGATTCTTTGACAATAACAACACACATGACTATAACATACACTCTCCTACATTCTTGTTCTTGTTATTATACTTTCCTTCCCTTTTACAATTTATTGACTTAAGCATTGAAGGAGCTCTTATCCTGATAAGGAACTTGTTTTTGTAAGAAAGTATGAAGCAATAAAGCCTAGACAACTCAGCCTAAAACAGAGTTGTGGGAGGCACAAATCCAATTTGAAATCTTTATGACTTCATCAAAAACAGATTCTTGATGAACAACAACATTTATGATTTAGTGATGAACAATTAAAAAAAATAATCAGCTGCCATTACTTTAATTGTAGATTGTTAAATAAAAAAGTACAGAGTTGAATTACACGTGCATGATATTAAGCAGCAAGGCACCCAGACAAACACTAAAAGA
>Ga0325402_1005790_pt1 | contig 11615 bp, 7 predicted proteins | sample PopdelMetagenome_22_FD_207212 | JGI IMG/M metagenome (GOLD analysis project Ga0325402, IMG submission 207212) | Populus deltoides microbial communities from Bellville, Georgia, United States - Xylem-PdKOR-R3 | ecosystem: Host-associated > Plants > Phyllosphere > Stem > Wood/Secondary xylem...
TATGTCTATTGCCATAATTGGTGTTTGAATTAGCCAGCTTCATTTCAGCATTCTTTTGAACTAAGAATGCAATACATTTTTTCCATTCATATGTCAGGTGGATGGTCAAATTATATATTGTTTTTTCCCCATAAGAAAACATTGGTGCCTATCCTAGGTGATGCTGAAGTTTTTATCCAAATGAGAATTTGGGTGGCATTCTAGATTAGAATTAAATGAACTGTTGAATTAATTTATTTGTTGTTTTACCTCTCCTAAATCACACGGTGGAGGAAATCTTACTATATACAGAGTTGAACTTTTGATAACTTAGTTTTGTGCTTGTTTATGCTGAATTGCTTGTGGTCACTATTTGGTATCCTCAGAAGATGATATCTCTATTTCCTGTCTTGGGATTTGAGTTCCAAGACTAAAAGCTTTATCCTTCTATGGATATTAATACTTTCAAGAATTTTTCTGAGGTTTCAACTAACTTGTTTCATTTGTATTATGTCACAAATAAAGTATGTTCAAAAGTTGCATCCCATGTTTGCTAAAGAGATAGACAAAGGAGTTATTTATTTTTTTTCTAATATAGAATAAACTACTTTCTATAATTTCTAATTTGGCCCCTCTGTAAAAAAAAAATATTGGCTACACCACTGTTAGCAATAATGCTGTGTGCTGAAATTTGTCACTGCATCTTCTTACTGAATTACCTTCTTTTATAGTGCAATGTCTTGAAAGTTGGGAAACTAGATGAACTGTGCAATTTAGATGTTATTGAGCTAGCAATTCCTGCAGTACTTTACAAGCACAAGACATTCCTATTATGGAATTTCCATTATTTTGTCTTTGAAGTCAGTTCAATTGACTTTCGGTTAAGAGCTGAATTTGAAGCTCAACTGATAATAGATAAACCTGTTAAGGTTGTGATTCAATTAGATGGCGTCAACACACATTGTTATAACTTCAGCAAAACCTTGAATGAGAACCTAGGGCAAGGTATTTTGGGATTAGCAGGGAAAATTAGAATGAGATCAGATGCACTGAGTTTTTTCCATCATGACATGTTCTTTTGGTTTGCCATTCCTAAAGAAACACACAAAATAGATTGACCCTTTTACGGCCTTGTTTTTGTTGTCTTGAGGTAATTGCACTTCTGGTTTTTCATCTTGCAACATTTCATGATAGGGTTTAAACCCTGTGTTTACACTGCACAGATAAACAACCTTCAATTCTTGTTAGGTGAACAGATTTTTGATGGGTGCTAAAAATGCCTGATTAAGCATGTGGGAAAAGCTAACCTGAAGAATGTGATATAGTTTTTCCAGCTGATATAATTTTATTCTAGATATTTACTCAAATGAATATATTCTCATTATTATTAATTCTTTCCCATCTTCACTTAATTGCTTGAATACTTCTAGTTAATTTCCTTTCTTTCCATTACTTTATATTAGTTACGATAGCAGGCCTGAGACAAAGTGCTCTGTTGTTTCAGTCTACAGCTCATGGGAAGTGGGAAAACCTCAATGTTTTCAGTGGATCAAGGAACGATTTAATGGTCCAAATGTCCATTTTTGTGTAATTGGGGATGGATGGGAAGAGTGTGAAGGTGCACAGGCCATGCAATGGCCATTTGTCAAGATTGGTATGCACCCAGGTGGGGATCACCGTTTTCCAGGCCTTACGTTGAGAACTCTTGGCTACTACTTTGCTGTTGTGTACGGGGATCCTGATGCTGAAAATAATGAAGATGAATCATGACGTCATTTGCAAAATGTTATCTGTCCTGTCCTGGATATTTTTTTGTGAAGTCGCAGAGGATTTCAATGTGGAATTCATGGGCATTTAACCATATAGACATTGAATGTCCATAAGCGTGTCTAGGGAAAACTTTTTTGGCATTCCATGTCCTTGGTTTTTATGGTTAGAAAACACCTGGTTAGAATGATTCTCCAATGATAAATTTTCCTAGACGGCCTCGTCTTGTATAGATCGCATTGTATTGTGACGGTTGTTTTATATAAATTTTGCATGTGGTTGCAAATATTTTAACAGAAGTGTTTGTACAACGAGGCGATTTACAGTGTGGAATGGTGTAATCTTGCATTTTTAGTCTACTCACCAAAAAACAGGGTACTCTGCATATACAGAGATGCATGCAGATCAAAATCAAATGGACAGCTTTGTGGGATAGAGATTGCTCGACAGCGCCCCTTCCTTGTGGGATAGAGATTGGTCGACAGTGCCGCTTATCGAGTAAGATTGTGCAAGGACGACATTTGGGTCCCTTTAAAGAGATCCGTTGCATGGACACATTTTGTTATTTGTATTTTCTCTTAATGCAGTCCAGGCATCTCTAGTCTAGAATGTCAAAATATCTCACGGACTCTGGTGTCAGGTCAGAAATAGTGACCGAGAAGTTACGTGCTCGCAATTTTGCGTGACTTCCCTGGCTAACTATCCCATATCTTTCGCGCAGATCGTATGCAACCTTCTTTCTTTGACTTTCTTTCATAGTTTCCTCTGCCTTCGTGAATAGACAGGAATGTGGCTGAAAGATGGATAGCCGAATTTTATTGTGTGCGTAAAATGCGTCCTTGAGTTGCATCTCTTAACACGCTGCACCTTCTAACCTCTGTGATTTTTATCTATCTCATCAGCTGGGAGTGTTTGAAAATATAATGGTTATTTTTTAAAGTATTGTTTATTTAAAAATTTATTAAAATAATATTTTTTTATTTTTAAAACTAATTTTTATATTAATATATCAAAACGATTTAAAAATATAAAATAATATTTTATCGTGAAACACTATTTGAATCGCTTTCCGAAATAGCATCATTGTAACATTATTGTGGACAAGCTTAAAGCTCTAAATATATATAACCTAAACACTCCTGTAAACTTGCTTTTATATATATATAACCTAAAAGAAAAGGAAAGTGGATCCAACATGAGAATTCATTAGCTATTCAATTATTTGGAGTAAAATTGAAAAACTGTTGGAAATTATAGTGGTAATGTTGAAAAATTCTAAACCACAAGATATATTGATGAGTGTACAAAAAAGAATATATATACACACTTTACACTTTCATTTTATTAGTTTGGAATAAGAAAAGAAGACGAAGTTGATATATGGCTTATTAAGGAGAGTAAGTTCCGTAAGACCATAACCTTTCTAATCTGTCGCCATAAGATGGGATTATTTTTAGATCTTCTTCACCATTTTCCTTCCTAAGGTCTTATAGCAGATAACGTTGATGGTGATGAGCAGTGGAAATGGTAAACCACTGCTGGGTCTGATTTTGTGATGTGGATGAATCTCGGACCTTGATGGCTGCCTGATGCTCCCATGGCAAAGGAGACTTGCCTCGTCACGTGCATGCAATGTCTTACACCAAAAGTTTGAGAGATGGGTGGGGTCCAATATTTTTTTTGACAAATCTTTGATTTTGATATGCAACCAACCGAATTGGGACTTAAACACCACATCTATCCATAGCTAGCAGCTAAAAGGAAATATCATAATGTTGATGATTTGAAAAAAACCATATCATAATTTACTAAAGTCTTGTAGCTCCCTGTAAACTTAAGTGTGTTACTAGGATTTGAAAAAAACCACATCTTTCGTTCCAATTTCATTGGTCCTTTTCAAAGTTTAATTTAACATATTTCTCTCGCCCACTCATCTGCAAGTTGTTAAAGGTGTGTGCTTGACAAATGTTCAGACTGGATTCTTTGTTCTTGAAGCTCTCCAAGCTTGTTTGTTTCTCTAAATGATATCCAACAAATATTCTTGTATGGTTTCCATACATAAATTTACTCAATTGGGTGTTTGTTATTTTTGTTAATCATGTAATTGATTACTTTTCTCTGACACTCTTTTCCTTTGCCAATGCTAAATAGTAAACCAATTTAGATTCGCAACTTCATGGTGTTTTGTGTAAGATACTCTTAAATCTGTAATGCTGTACATTAGCACTGATACATATATTTGTTTTCATGTGCTTTACTTGTGCCCAGGCATGGGAGAAATGGCTGTGCTTTGTGCGTTTGAGACTGTATAAGCTTGTACCAAATCGAAGAAGAAAGATTAACTTTGTGAGGTTTTGCAATGCCAGTTCCTCTTGCACCTTATCCAACACCTCCAGCCCCATATGCTCCTCCTGCTCCAGCTCCAGCTCCTCCTCCTCCTCCTCCAGCCAACGGTATGTTTAGTTACTTGTGAACTTGTTTCAGCCTCAAAACTATGTGATTTTCCTTTTTTGGTTTCATTTTTCAATGAAAGAGATGACAAGAAAAATTGGTTGATACTGGTAAAAGCAATCTATGATTTAGTTTGATGATGATTTTCAGGTGCACAGAGCCAGCTCGTGTGTTCTGGATGTCGAAACCTGTTACTCTATCCAGTTGGAGCAACCTCTGTATGTTGTGCTGTTTGCAATGCAGTCACAGCTGTGCCACCGCCTGGTACGAGTTTATCTATTATATATTCATAGATTTATTATACTAATCACAAACTCTATTTCTTAAATACAGTTTAGACTAAAGAGTTCTCTTTTTTTCATAATTTAATAAATCTTAACTTGAAAGGCGATCAGAAATAGTCGAAGCCATTAATTTATCTTTTCCAGCATTGATAGAGTCTAAACTTCGAACCCAACATATAGAGCCCTTTCCCCTCCTATCAGCCCTTGGTCCTTGCTATTATTTCATGAAAATGTTCAACAGATGTATTCACCATTGAACAAACTCCTAAAATGCAAAAACTACATATGAACTGTACGTTTATGACATCCAGAAAAATGTCTGAACATTTATTTAGTAACTTTGCCTGTTCAACTATATATTAATAGGCACAGAAATGGCCCAGTTGGTTTGCGGAGGTTGCCACACCTTACTGATGTACATCCGTGGAGCAACGAGCGTGCAGTGTTCTTGTTGTCATACAGTCAATCTAGCCTTGGAGGGTAAGGAACTTAAGAACCTATTGCTTTTCAACCACTCTAGTATTTAATGTATTACCTGAAAAGGGCATTTTAGAACTGGTTTTGGTTTAGATTAAGTTGGGAGATAAACATCAAATCTATAATATGACAGCAAATCAAGTGGCACACGTCAATTGTGGGAGCTGCAGGATGCTGTTGATGTACCGATATGGAGCACGGTCTGTGAAATGTGCTGTTTGCAATTTTGTCACACCAGTTGGGGTCAGTACATAACTCCATTACTCTTTTATCTCTTGTTAGTTTAGAAGTCCCTTAACAGTAATAGACTCCATTTCCAGAATAGCAGTTGAAGGCTAAGTTATAGTAGATGGCATTCATAGGTGTTCCATACTTCATGCCAGGGAAAACTGGAAATTACATCTCTAGGTATAATCAGATGCACCAGATATAATAAGCTAAAGAGAAGTTAATGCCATTACTTCAGTAAACAGGGGTCTGTTTTCTTCTGATGTACACACGAATTTCTAGTTCTTTCTGCCAAGTTTTTCCTTTTGTTTTGAAAGAAGCCACACTTCACCTCCTTGCAGTGAAATGCAATGGTAAGAAAAATATAAGCATACGACTAATCTCTTTGCCTTTCATTGGATGAAGCAGGTCTCATCAAGCGTTAATGAACGCAAGTTCAATACCTGAAATGTTACGCAGCTGAACTAAAGTTGGCCACTACAAACTCTACAAATATGTTTTTGCATATTACAATATCTCCTCCGACGATAGCATCTCCCGGTGAAGAAGAGGAAATCCCCTCCAGTCACATGTATAGAGTTATATTTTTCTCTCCCTTTTGCGTGGCCTACTTTATATGAAAAATAAGCAGTTTTAGCGGATTGAATGAATGTATGTGAAGTAATAATATTCCATGGAAAGACTTTTAGACTGTGGCCCTGAATGCATTTGGAAATCTTGGGATAAGATGAACTTCATTTTCATTTACTTGACATATGCGACTACAGATAGCATCAAATGCACCGGAAAGATTCATTTCAGATACTTTCTGCTTTGGAATTTTCTAAAATTGTCTCAATAAAAACAATCTCTAAAAAGTTATTTGGGCCAGATTAGCTCTTGCATATATGAAAAATTACGATAAATTCCCTGCCAGAAATGTTTTCCTCAAACTCACCTAACCTTTCTTTTTCTCCCTTTGTTCCTGTTTTTCTTCAGCTGGGATACAGCAGCTCTTTTCAATACAGTATCAAACATCCAATCAACTTCCTTGAGTCCCTTTTGTAGATAATCGAAGAATTTCAAAGAAAAATAATGAAGATTCCAACACCGTTTAGGCAACCAAATTGAAGTTGTAAGACAGTATACAGATACAGAAGAGACAAAGAAAACAAGACAGCTATAATAATTGTTGTTATTGTAACTGCAAGCTTAATTCTTTATTAATGAAATCATTTTTTTATAGAAGAGTTTTGATAACAAACTACAGAAAAATAATGACGAAATCTTAACAAACAAAGAGCTGTTCTATAACAGCTTTATTGTAACAAACATGCTAACATAATGGAAAGCTAATCTTGACTAAAACTTCTCAATCTTCTCAGCATCGAAGACCTCTTCTTCAGCAGCAAATGAGGCAACTGTCAACACTCCTCCTTGCATCTTTTGCTGCAGACACCTATCTTGTTTCTTAATATTTCAAACCTTGTTTTTGACAATGGCTTGGTTAAAATGTCAGCAAGCTGGTCTTCTGTCCTGCAATAAATAAGTTGTATCTCTTCATTTTTCTGAATCTCTCTCAGAAAATAATACTTGAGCTTGAAATGCTTTGTTTTGCCATGAAAGATTGGATTGTTGGATATTGCAATTGCCGCCTGATTATCAACATTGACCCTAGTAGCTTTCTTCTGCTCCATGTCCAAATCTGCTAAGATTTTTCTCAGCCATAAAACTTGATTTGCAGCCGCTATAGCTGCAACATACTCTGCCTCTGCTGTTGATTGAGCAATTATCTCTTGTTTTTTTGAACACCAGGAGAAAATTCCTGATCCAAAACTAAAACAATATCCAGAGGTGCTCTTCATGTCATCACAACTGCCAGCCCAATCACTGTCTGCATATCCTTGGAGATCAAAATTTTCAATACAACTAAACTGAATGCCATAGCTTAGTGTACCTTTGATATATCTCACAACTCTTTTCGCAGCCTTGAAGTGAACTTCACTTGCACAATGCATAAACCTTGATAACAAGCTTACAGCATGCATGATATCAGGTCTTGTAGCTGTGAGGTACATCAGACATCCAATCAAGCTTCTGTAAATTGCTTCATCAACTTTATCAGCTCCATCATCTTTACAGAATTTTTCTTTCACGTTCATGGGAGTAGGCATTGATTTACATTCTTCCATTTTGAATTTCTTCAAAATCTCTTTGGCATATTTCTGTTGACAAATAAAGATTCCATACTGGTTTTGTTGCACTTCCATACCAAGAAAATAAGCCATTTCACCGAGGTCAGTCATTTCAAAGACCTTCATCATTTCTGATTTGAAGTTGTCTATCATGCTTTGATTGTTTCCTGTAACAAAAAGATCATCCACATAAAGTGAAACAACAATGTAATCAGAATTTGAATTTCTGATGTACAAGGTTGATTCACTCAAACTTTTCTTAAAGTCAAGTTTGAGTAAATGCTCATCAATCCTGCTATACCAGGCTCTTGGAGCCTGTTTCAATCCATATAAAGCTTTCTTCAATAAGTAAACCTTTTCTTCTTCTCCTCTTACAACAAATCCCTTTGGCTGTTCAACGAAAATCTCCTCCTGCAGATAGCCATTCAAGAATGCAGACTTCACATCAAGTTGAAAGATTTTCCAACCTTTTTAAGCTGCAACTGCTAGTAGCATTCTTATGGTATCCAGGCGTGCAACTGGTGCAAATGTCTCTGAAAAATCAACACCAAAAATCTGTGCATAACCCTTAACCACCAATCTGGCTTTGTGTTTGTTGATAGTGCCATCAGCATTCAATTTTGTTCTGTAAACCCATTTTACTCCAATAGGTTTTTTGTGCTCTGGCATGTCCACTAATTTCCATGTTTGATTCTTCTCAATCATCCTTAGCTCTTCATTCATGGCATCAATCCATTTTGGATCATTTTTGGCTTCTTCAAATTCTGCAGGTTCTAACACAGCTACATTGCAGCTTTGATAAATATCTGTAAGCAACTTAGTTCCTCTAACTGGTGCTTCATCAATATCATCAACATCCTGCACAATCTCCATACCTGCACTTGCATCTTTGAAGTTCCACTTTTCGGTTTCAATGAATTTGTTGTCTCTGCTCACTATCACCTTTTCTGTTTGAGGTTGAAAAACTCTGTAGCCTTTTGTAACATTACTGTAGCCGACAAAGATGCCAGCTTCAGCCTTTCTATCAAGTTTATCTCTTCTTACCTGAGGAATATAGGTGAAACATAAGCAACCAAAAATCTTTAAATTCTGGAGTGAAGGTTTGTAACCATGCCAAGCTTCATATGGAGTCTTGTTTTGTAATGCTCTTATTGACAGCCTATTCAACAAGAACACAGCAGTGTTCACAGCCTCTGCCCAAAACTTCTTGGGTAAATCTTTCTCAAATAACAGACACCTTGCCATCTCCATGATTGTTCTATTTTTTCGTTCACTTACACCGTTTTGCTGAGGAGTGTAAGGTGTAGTATATTGATGTTTAATCCCTGCATCATGACAAAACTTGGCAAACTTGTTTGATGTGTATTCGGTGCCATTATCAGATCTTACAACCTGAATTCTGTGACCACTTTGATTTTCAATCCAGTTTTTAAACCTCATAAAAACACTTGCTACCTCAGTTTTAAACTTTAGGAAATAGACCCAGCATATTCTTGTATAATCGTCAATGAAAGCAATATAATACCTGCTTCCATTCAGTGATATTGTTTTCAGAGGTCCAACAACATCAGTATGAATAAGCTGAAGCTTTTTCGTTGCTCTCCAGGCCTTGTTCTGAGGAAATGGAAGTCTATTCTGTTTGCCATATTGACAAGAAGAACAGACTGTGATTTCTTCTTCCAGTTTTGGCATTCTCTGCACCATCTTCTTTTTCTGCATCTGCATCAATGTTTCTTGATTAAAATGCCCCAGTCTCTTGTGCCACAATTCTGACTGATTTGTTGTGCTTAGATAAGCAGCTGACTCCTCTTTCATCCAGTCAATTGAAAAACTTTTTCCTTTCATCTTTATAGTGAATATTTCTAATCCAGCAGGATCAGAAATTGAACAATGTTTGTCTTTAAACACCAATGAGTATCCTTTTTCAAGAAGCTGACCAACACTCAACAGATTCTGATCAATTTCAGGAACAAAAAGAACATCAGAAATGAGTTTTATACCTGAATTTCCTTCAATAGCAACTGTTCCTTTTCCTTTGACAGGAATATATTCAACATTTCCAATTCTGACTTTAGAAACACTGGATTTGTCAAGTTGCTTGAATAGGTTTTCATCATTTGTCATATGGTTTGTGCAACCACTATCTATCAGCCAGCAATCACTTGCATGTTTGCTTGCAAAACAAGTAGCCACAAACAGCTGCTCCTCCTGTTGTTGATCTGCAACTTGAGCTTCATCTTCTTGCAGGTTAGTTTTGCTTTTGCAAATCTTCTCCATATGTCCCAGTTGATTACACTTTCTGCATTTAATATCAGGTCTCCACCAGCAATATTTCTGTAAGTGATTTGTTTTCTTACAGTGTTGGCAGGGAGGAAAGTTTCCATATCTTTTGCTGCTATCGGCTCCATTGTATTTGTTGATCTTCTTTTTGCCTTTGTCTCCTTTCTGAACATGCATTTTGGCTTGAAAAGCTCCTTCCATGGACTCCTCTTGCCGTATTATTCTTCTTTGTTCTTGTGCCTGTAAAGCATTGAGCAATTCTGCCAAAGATATTTTTGACAGATCTTTAGATTCTTCTAAGGAAGAAATTTTTGATTCAAACCTTTCAGGTAAAGTCACCAGAATTTTTTCCACAACTCTTTTATCAGGAAGATCTTCTCCCAATAGTCTTACTTTGTTGACTATGGAAAGTAATCTATTAGAAAAATCTCTGATTGTTTCTGTTTCTTTCATCTTCTGCATCTCAAACTCCCTTCTCAAATTCAATACCTGCATCTGAATTATTCTCTCATTACCATGGAATTCTTCTTGAAGATAATTCCATATTTGTTTGGTTGTATCAAGTGCAATTATTCTAGGGAATATTGCTTCTGAAACTGCAGAATAGAGACATGTTTTTGCTTTGAATTTTCTTGCTTTTTCCTCACGATGGTTTCTGATTTGAGCAATAGTAGGATCAGCAGGTAGTGGTTGGGATTCATGCTCCTGTTCTATTGCATCCCAGAAATCACAGGCCTGCAAGTAAGTTTTCATTTTTGCAACCCACATTTGATAGTTTTCACCAGTAAATACTGGTGGTGATGCAAGAGAATACATATTTGATGCCATTGAAAAAAGAGAAGAGGTTTTGGTGTTTGTATGTTTGGTGAAAAAAAAAGGTTTCTCACAGGTTACTCTCTTCACTCAAGCTTGGTCCCGTAAGATTAATATAGCTCTAATACCAATCTGAAGTTATAAGACAGTATACAGATACAGAAAAGACAAAGAAAACAGGACAGCTATAATAATTGTTGTTATTGTGACTGCAAGCTTAATTCTTTATTAATGAAATCACTCTTTTATAGAAGAGTTTTGATAACAAACTACAGAAAAATAATGACGAAATCTTAACAAACAAAGAGCTGTTCTATAACAGCTTTATTGTAACAAACATGCTAACATAATGGAAAGCTAATCTTGACTAAAACTTCTCAGTCTTCTCAGCATCGAAGACATCTTCTTCAGCAGCAAATGAGGCAACTGTCAACATAAATTGTTTAGCTTTCAATAACTTCCATCAACAATTGACTAAATTGGACAAAATTAAATCATAATCAATCATCATGAAGCAGTGTCTATGTTAATTTTGAGAGTCTAGATAAACGTCCTAAATTCAATCATAAAAAAATTCTTATGAAAATATTCTTCAATTTCTTTTTGACAATTCAGCCATTTTATTGACCAACTTGGTATCGGAATAAATCTAGACATGGCATTATATGGTTCTTCTACCAGATAGTTTGAGCATCTCTGAGAACTTTAACGTGTAAGGCATTTATGAGTATTATGAACCATTGTATCCAGAGCTCAATCACGACTCAAGGTTGAGTGTCTTCCAAGTGGGGGGGCTAACATGGGATGTCTACCTGTTGAGTTCATAGATTGGATCGATAGACAAAAGTCTAAGAAGATGGCTTGGAAGGGAAAACTTGCATTGCTTAATTAGTTGATGGCCATAATTTTTGATACGAGCATTCGATTCATACGCAAATCATATCAGTTCATAAAGCTTACTCGAAAGACTCATGACATCAATGTCATTTTAAATTGTTTTCAAGGTTAAAATCTACTTTGAGAACCTATTTTTAGTTCTTTTTATGATCTAGAATCACTCCAGATTACTTGTTTTAAGCCTTTAGCTATCATTATTGCATTATTCATAAATATTTAAATTTGTAAGTTTTCCACATTTTACTATATTTGTTTGAGTTTTTTT
>Ga0325402_1005791_pt1 | contig 11613 bp, 5 predicted proteins | sample PopdelMetagenome_22_FD_207212 | JGI IMG/M metagenome (GOLD analysis project Ga0325402, IMG submission 207212) | Populus deltoides microbial communities from Bellville, Georgia, United States - Xylem-PdKOR-R3 | ecosystem: Host-associated > Plants > Phyllosphere > Stem > Wood/Secondary xylem...
CGAAAGCTCGGTACACCGGATGACGTGGCGCAACGGGATCAAATCTTGGAATATTTCAAGGGCTGAGATGTGTCGGGATATATTTGGTATTTTCCATATTGTTTTTAATAAAAATCAATATCTTACTCGCATGAAGAAATAGTAAAAAAACATGAATAGTGTTTAGGTCTCTTTTCTTTTCTTTCTTTTTTTCCCTGGCGCACTGTCACTCGCTATTTATAGCCAATCATATATACATCCAAATCACCACAGATTTGCTTTGACTGCTTTCGGTGCACCTGCTCCTTTAACAAAATTTTATATTTTATTTTATATTTTATTTTTTATTATGTATAATAATATATATTTATATAGGTAAAATTAAAAACTCAATTCAATATTAGAAAAAGCTCGTCTCAACCGCTAAAAAATCAATTTTAATGACCGAAAATAACAGTTTTGACCCAAAATGACCTGAAACTCATTTTTTACCCTGGTCGACATGGTTTGACCCGTATCGACCTGGTGAACTCGGTTTTGACCAGAAATGACGGGTTTGACTCGAAAACGGCCTGAAACTCATTTTTTACCCTGGTCGATATGGTTTGACCCGTATTGACTCAGTGGACTCGGTTTTGACCCAAAACGGCTTGAAACTCATTTTTTACCCTGGTCGACATGTTTTGACCCGTATTGACTCGGTGGACTCGGTTTTGACCGAAAATAACGGTTTTGACCCGAAAACTCATTTTTTACTTGGCCGACATGGTTTGACCTGTATTGACCCGGTGGAATCGGTTCTTATGGAAAGATGCGGTTGACTCGAAAAAAATATATTTTTGAATTTTTCTTTTTCTTAATTTTTTTGGATTTTTATAAATAATAATATAAATAAAATAACATTTGAGAAAATCTTGGTGGATCCAAAATTGGGTTACAACAGTTGAATCATGCGTTGTCAATATGCGTTGTCAATAATAATATTTTCCATATTCTGTATACTATAATGAAGAATTCAGATTTCTGATCCAACCTACAGCAAATTAGAACAAATGTCATAGAATATCTTTCCATATAGGTTGTTTTTCCTCAAATATCAAATTGTTCCTGGTATTCCATATAGTCCAAACAATGTTAAACATAACCCCCCCTCCAAACAGATATTTCAAACTTACAATGATTTTCCTGTAGAAGACCTAGCCATTGACATTAAAGGTCGTCGAGGGCATATGACATCACCCAGCTCAGACCTTTCCAAGCTACAATTTTATTCCAAAGTTTTCAAACCACTGGGCAATGCATGAGGATGTGGGAGATGGTTTTAGAATGATGCTCACAGAAAAGACAACAATCATCTTGAGGGCTTAGGATATGTCTCTTAACCAGAAAGATTCTTATGCAAAGGCCTTCATTTAGGGCTGGCCATAAAGTCCTTTCTGTTTTTGGAGGGTAAATAAATTTCTAGGCATCTGTACATAAGTTTTAGTTCCAACAAACCTGATCCCTTCAAGAGCAAGTATACAAGAGTTTACAGTATAGCTATCTTCCTTCCCCATTCCCAAACCAACCTGTCTTTTTTTGATCGATGAATAACTGCAAGATTAAGATTAGACATTAACATTTGAAATATCAAATCTCTCTAATTCCAAGGAGTCTTATCCATTTCAGATTCCAATACCAAGTATATATTCACAATCTAGTATTCCATTTGGCTAACGAGCCTTGCTTTGGAGGAGAATAGGTGGAAGAGAGCGGGTTTGGAGGAGGATAGGTGGAAGAAAATAGGATAAGAGTTAGCTAAATAAAAGTCAGTCAACCAAGTATTTGATCAAAAATTTATCCCGTTACCATTATTCATTTTAAGTTTATAACCAGCACGAATAAGAGTGCTATTATGATCCTTACCAATACCATATAATCTTAACTTCAAAACTTAAGTTTCTACATGAAACTTTAAAGCTTGGGTTTCTCAATTATCTCTCAAAACCATGTTCGAACTATTATTTTCTATTTTTCTACACTGTTTCTGTTTGGTTGCCTAGAAAAATGGGACAGGTTAAAAATATTTGAAGCATGGTAAACTGCACAGCCCTTGTTTAAGTGGGCTTTTTCCCCTTTAATTTTGTCATAAGACATGGAAAAGAAAGTGATTTAATAATTTATAAAGAATCTCTCTATTATTTTTATTTTATTTTCAATTAATGCAATACTCAGTTAAACATGTCTCTTCGGGGCGCTGTAGAAATATTTCAGGTCGAGGGCTATTTATAAGAACTAATTTAAGGCTTTCAAAGCCTGACATTGAAGAGGATGGAAGAACTCACATTTGTTGTGAATGTTAAATAAATTCAAAAAGATTTGTGTCAGACTAATTAATTACTAGTTAGTTAGAATTTCCATTAGATTTTAATAATTAGAGGTGTAATTTCTCTATAAATATAAAAGTCTATTTATTGAAGAATTTTAAGAGTATTAAATATAGAATTAAGAGAATGGAAGTTTAAAATGTGAAATTAAACTAGATTTGGGATTCTAAAAAATTCTACCATTTCTATTTAGATTAGAATTTTTTTACATTAGTTTAATTTCTTAATTGTTTAGAAATTAAATATCTTAATATACTTTTTAAAGTTTTAAACATATAAAATTTTTCAAGTTTTACACGTGTAGATGCAATTACATTCATACATTTCGAAGTTATAATATTTAACTCTATTTTTTTGTGGTAGATTCAATATGAGGTGGTGAGTTTTGATAATCATGTGTGCCTTTTCGTATAACGTTGTCGCTAGTTAATTGAGGAGGTGAAATAACGAAGGAATTAAAGCACATAACAGCAGTAATCATACTTTTTACAATATCCCGGCATCCATTTACTGTGTATATTACATGCATGCACTTATAAATTAACCTAACACGCTTAGAGACCTCTGAAGGCGGAACCTGTTACCGTTAGTCAACCAGCTAGTCTTCAGCCTTTTATATTAATTCAGGATATCGTCTTCCACGCATTTTTAAGCTTAAGGTCCACGATCAAATTCCAGTCACAATACCTTAGAAAATGATACCTCAATTTTGTACTGATGAACTATGTTTTGCTTGGAAACCTCTGAAGGTGGAGCCTGTCACTGTGAGTCAACAGCTACTCTTCAGCTTTACTAATGCTGAGTATCGTCTTCCATACTTCCAGCATATGTGGAAAGAAAGCACTCTTACTTTTCAACGTTGGCTTATTCAATAATGCGAAGTATTTGATACGTTCATTAATTATCTTGGGCACGTGTGGACTTTATTTCAAGTATGGAGGGCTTCTGCTGTCTTTATCAATATGTAAAATGATGTGAACTATTTATGTGAGAAAAATAAATAAAGTTCTCCAGTGGATTAGAAGAAGCAAGCAAAGTTGTGCTCTTAAAAGGTATGGACGGCTCATAGTGTATTCTTTTTTTTTGGATTAATGTGGGTGTCCGGGCTAGCTTGCGTGCACCTCGATTAATCCCACGGGCCCTGAAATTAACGACCATGTAAGCCTCCAGTGATCATCATATGAACAACCACAGGCCTCGAACCTGAGATTACACATGGAGCAAACCTCTTAATCCCAAGCTTTTATTACTGGGTCATCTCCTAGATGGTTGGCTCATAGTGTCTTTATTAATGTGTAAGATGTTATTTTGATATGGGAACTATTTGTGTGAGAAAAATAAATAGAGTTCTTAGTGAGTTTCATGGTATCTTTTGAGGTTTTAATTTCGGTCATTATGCAGTCCTCTTGTTTGTAATCTCCCATGATAATTATTAATGAAGTTTAATTATGCCAAACAAAATTAATGCTTAATTTAACGTTTTTTCATGTAAAAATCAGTTTGAAAATTAGGTTGAATCACAAAAATAATTCTCTCTGAAGCTTTAATACCATATCATCTTAACTTAACTTCAAAGCTTAAGTTTCTACATATAACTTTAAAGCTTCAGTTTCTCTTTTATCTCTCAAAACCATGTTCAAACTATTATTTTCTATTTGTCTGCACTGTTTCTGTTTGGTTGCCTAGAAAAAATGGGACAGGTTAAAAAAATTTGAAGTATGGTAAACTGCACAGCCCTTGTTTGAGTGGGGTTTTTTCCTTTAATTTTGTCAAATGACATGGAAAAGAAAGAGATTTCATAATTTATAAAGAATCTCTCTATTATTTTTTATTTTATTTTCAATTAATGCAATACTAAGTTGAACATGTCTCTTCGGGCTGTAATATTAACATGTTATATTTTAATTGTTTTTTTTAATTATTAATATTTATTTTTAATTTTGTCGGTATATACAAACAAAAAAAAATAGTATATATTTATCATGGTTCCTAAGATATTTTGTAGGTATTTTAAGTAAATAATTTGAAAAAGGGTTTTTAGGTAAAAAAAATTAAGTCCTGATTTTCCAGCAATTATGATAGTCGGAATATAAGCAAATCAAACAACTTGTTCTCTGATTTTTTGTTTCAAAAAAAAATGAGGACGAAAGACATGCTATAAAAAAAATAAGAGCTCAGTCGCGGGGGATTTGCCGGTGCAGACTCACATGGGGAACCTAATAAAATGGGTGAGGCGTCCAAACCCAACAAAGCCTGGCCTTTGTTCTTTTTTGGTAAATTATTTTTTTTTATTTTGTTTTAAATTAATGATTTGTTTTGTTTTTTTCTCTAATTTTTTTATTTTTCAGATTATATTTATAATATGTACAACCGCACATGATGTTTTTTTTCTCTTTTATTTTATTCAATCAATTTAATTTGTGTTTTCATTTCTATTATCATTTTCTTTAATAAATAAATTTAGTAAATACAATTAAATGATTTTTTTATATTTTAAAATTAAATATCTTGATATACATTGGAAGCTTTATACTTTTCAAAGCTTTATAGCTTAGAAAATGATACCTCAATTTTGTACTTATGAACTATGTTTTGCTTGGAAACCTCTGAAGGTGGAGCCTGTCACCGTGAGTCAACAGCCACTCTTCAGCTTTATATATTAATGCATATTATTAATTAAAGCATATTATTATCTTCCATCATATGTGGATAGAATGCACTCTTACTTTTCGAAGTTGGCTTATTCAATAGTGCGAAGTATTTGATACGTTCATTAATTATCTTGGGCTCGTGTGGACTTAATTTCAAGAATATATAGTTCCCTTGGAATGAATGCTGCTAAAAATCATGGTGGCTATAAATAGCTAGGAGCGGTGGATAGGAGGAGAGCATAATCATGTTAGTCGCATTTATTTCCAAGATGAAGGCCTTTCTTATCGTATGCTTTCTCTTAGCTACCATCGTCTTCTCTCCCCTATCCACCTGCACTGCTCGAGAATTGGCCGAGCGAGGTGAGATTTTATTTCCAACATTAACTTAAGAAAAGCAGTTCATTTTGTGTGTGTGCGCGTGTAGTCTCTTTGTGTATTGCAGCGTTAATTAACTTAAGATTAGCATTTCATGTTATATATTATTTAATTAATCTTTCGTGGGCTATCTTCTATATATATATAAAAAAGATGATTCTGCTATAATACCAGATTATGTCAACATGAATTTGCTATAACATGCGTGAATCTTGCAGACGCAAGTGGATCAAACAACCCCAATAAACCAGTGTTCGGTTGCGGAAGGGGTAAGCGATATTGCGTACCTAGCCAACCACCAAAACGTTGCCCTCCTTACAAGCGTAATTGTTAGAAGCAAGCAAAGTTGAGTGCTTAAAAGTATGGAGAGCTTCTGCTGTCTTTATCAATATGTAAAATGATGAGAACTATTTATGTGAGAAAAATAAATAAAGTTCTCCAGTGGATTAGAAGAAGCAAGCAAGGTTGTGTGCTTAAAAAGTATGGACGGCTCATAGTGTCTTTATCAATATGTAAGATGTTATTTTGAAATGTGAACTATTTATGTGAGAAAAATAAATGAAGTTCTTAGTGAGTTAATTTCATGGTATCTTTTGAGATTTTATATAATTTCGGTCATTACGCAGTCCTCTTATTTGTAATCTCCCATGAGAATTATTATATGAAGTTCAATTATGCCAAACAAAATGCGTAATTTGAATAAAATAAAATAAGCAGAGCTTTAGCTACAAAGATTATAGCTTAGGCCTCACTCTAACTACAAGGGAGAAAAATAAGGAATAAACAGCCCAACTAATGAATCAACAACACAAAAATTCAAACGAAATCAAAACTTAAGCAGACCAAGCTGAAATATATTCATGATAGCTATATAGATCTGCACCTGTATACTAGAATTACACCTTCTTCTTCTCTTTTTCTTTGTAGTATTCTATTAAGGAAAGAGACCCTATACAATGTAAACACTCTTATATAGTAATAGTTATTGTATAGAATACATCCCACCATTATATTGTACACAACCCTACAAGTATAAATACAAAGGATGGCTGCTACCCTTTAGCAACCTACACAATTATACAAAACTATCTCTCAATTAAATCTTAACTTGGTATCAGAGCTGCGATTATTGTTCAGCAGCCTTCTTCCGCAATAGCTGCAACTCTCCTGCGTAATTGTTTCAACCAACAGCCATTCTTTCTTCTTAGCAGCCGTTCTTCCTCTATTATAGTCGCCAGCAACAGTTTTTTTTTTTCTCAGCAGATATCAGTCATCCTCTTCCTCTGTTACTTCTCATCAGCATCCTTAAAAGAACTGCAACTTCTCCTCCCTAGCAACATGGACAATCAAGAACTTCAACATACTGCTGGCGCTGCATCAGATCTTCAATCTTCTTTCTCTCCTGTGGCGCAAACCGTTATGTATGGAGCATCACCTACTGCCTCCATTATTTCTCTTCCTAACACACACCAGGTAGTCTCTTTAAAACTATCCAACCATAATTTCCTGTATTGGAGGATGCAGATGAAACCGTTTCTCTTGGGCCAAGGCGTTTATTCATTTGTTGATGGTACATCATCATGTCCTCCTTCACATCTGGCAGCAACCGAGACATCTACATTCTCTGTCAACCCTGCCTATTTGTCATGGAAGCAGCAAGATCACCTAATCATGAGTGCCCTCCTATCTTCTCTCTCGGTGGAAGTTCTGCACTTGGTTGTAGATTGTAACACTTCCCATGCCATCTGGACAACACTGGAAACAACTCTTACATCTCCCTCAAATTCCAGGATTATGAAGCTCCATGGCTCATTCCAGGATTTACGACAGAATGATGATTCTGCTAGCATTTACTTGCAGAAGGCAAAGGCCTTGTTTGATGAACTGGCTGCCGTTGGCAGACCAATCTCCCTGGCAGAATTTAACTTGTATGTATTTTGAGGGTTACGTAGTGAGTTTAAGGATCTCGTCACCAGCCTGTCCAGTAAGGATGCTCCCATCACCTATACTGATCTCCATAGCAGCCTCTTTACACATGAGTTTCTTCACAAAGCCTCTGTCCAGCCATCTGTAACAGCTCCTCTGTTACCAACTCCAACGCAGCAGCCAGCTGCATTCTTTGTGCAGCATCAATCTGGCAGACGGGGTCGTTTTCGTGGGAGCTGGAGACCTAACAATCGCAGCAATTTCTATCGTGGCAATGGACTAGCTCACAGTTATACTTCAGGACAACACTATCGCCCACAAGGAAACCGGTTCTCCTCTGGCACTTCCTCACGGCCAACAGGCAGTTTTGGGCAGCAAGGAAATTGTTTTTCTGGCTATACTCGCAATATAAAATGTCAGCTGTGTTATGAATATGGGCATACTGCTCAACAGTGTTCTCAGTTGGCTACTCATCATATGCAAGCTAATGCTAATCTTGCATTTAATACTGCCTCTTCCACTACTCCTGTTACTTGGTTTCCTGATACAGGTGCAAATCATCATGTCACGCCGGACCTTGTAAGTATGACGAGTTCAGAACCTTATCTTGGAAATGATCATCTGCATGTTGGTGATGGTAAGGGCCTTGTTATCTCAAATATTGCTCACTCTAAAATTCGCTCACCAAACCGCATGTTTACTTTATCCAATATCTTACATGTTCCTACCATTAAAAAACCTCTGCTATCTGTTCAAAAATTTTGTCTTGAGAATAACGTCTTTTTTGAATTTCATTCCTCTCTATTTTATGTTAAGGATCTCATGACAAAGGAAGTTCTTCTTTCCGGTCAGAGTAGAGATGGTCTATATGTTTTGTCCGAATCGTCCGCAACGTCGTTGCCTCAAGCTTTTTCCTCTACCTGTCTATCTACTTCAGCTGATGTCTGGCACCATCGCCTTGGACATCCTAGTTCACGTATTTTGCATTTATTGGTGAAAAATAAAAAAGTGTCATGTACGTCCACTCAGTTTAATTTTCCTTGTCCTGCGTGCCCTCTAGGCAAGTCATCACGTCTGACCCTAAAAACTACGGGTCATCAAACTCGAGCTCCCCTTGACTTGATTTTTAGTGATGTTTGGGGCCCATCCCCTATGTTGTCATCTGATGGTTTTCGCTATTTTGTTATTTTTGTGGATGCTCATACAAAGTTTATATGGTTTTATCCCTTGAGTACTAAGTCTGATGTTTTTGCAATTTTTCATCAGTTTCAGGCGCTTGTGGAGTGCCAATTCTCCTTAAAAATTAAGTATGTTCAAACTGATTGGGGTGGTGAATATCGAAAACTAAATATATATTTTAAAACGATTGGTATTCATCATCGTGTGATCTGCCCGCACACTCATGAACAAAATGGCATGGTTGAACGCCGTCATAGACATATTGTTGAAACTGAACTAACTCTCCTTGGGCAGTGTCACGCTCCCCTTAAATATTGGAGTTATGCTTTTGAAAGTTATGTTTATTTGATTAATCGCATGCCCACTCCAGTTCTTAATAATAAGACACCGTTTGAATGTCTTTTAAAATCAACACCTGATTATGCATTTCTTCGTACTTTCAGGTGTTTCTGCTTTCCTTTTCTTTGTCCATACAATGCTCACAAGTTAGACTTTCGGTTCACTCCTTGTGTTTTTCTAGGATATAGTACCTCGCATGTCGGTTATCGATGTCTTGATTTGTCATCCAAACGAATTTATCTTGCTCGTCATGTCCGGTTTTATGAAAATGTTTTTCCTCTTGATAAAATTGAACAGATTGCAGCAATACCCAAACAGCCCTCTGCTCCCTCTATACCCGTCACTTTACATCCTCTCATGCAACCCTCTTCAGTCCCTTCACCACTGCCCCCTACACTGCCTACACTTCCTCCGGCTCACTTACCATTATCTGCATGTTATTATGATCATTCTTCAATTGCAGGTTCAGATTCGTCACACTCACAAGCGTCACCCGATGCTGCTGCCAGCTCCCCTGTTTTATCCCCTGTTCGCTCCCCTGTTATGGGTGCTTCTTCTGCTGGGTCTCCTTCACTGTCTGATACAGGTTCTGCCTCTCTTTCCCCTCCTGGTATTACCATATGTGTTGATCTTTCTAAGTTCAATCTCCAACATGTCCCTACTGCTGTCTCCTCTCCATCTCAGCGGGTTCGCACCCATCCTATGGTGCTTCGACCGTGGCCAGCAAAAAATGCTAATCTTAGCATTGCGGCTGTCTCACGAGTCACGACCTTACCTCAGCAGGAGCCATTGTCCTTTAAGGACGCAAACAGGTATGTTACTTGGGACACTGCCATGTAGGAGGAACTTCGGGCACTTCACTCTAATCAAACTTGGACGTTGGTGCCTCCCCATCCAACTATGAATGTGATTGGCAGTAGATGGGTTTACAAAATAAAAAGACATGGTGATGGTCAGGTCGCCCAATATAAAGCACGATTAGTTGCCCGTGGCTTCACTCAGCAAGAAGGGATTGATTATTTGGAGACGTTCAGTCCAGTGATTAAGCCTACAACAGTTCGCCTTGTGCTCACTATTGCTGTCTCATATGGTTGGACCATTCATCAGTTGGATGTTCATAATGCTTTCCTAAATGGCATTCTTCAGGAAGAGGTATACATGGCGCAACCGCCTGGTTTTGTTGATCCTGCACTCCCTTCTCATGTGTATCGTCTCCATAAATCTCTGTATGGTTTGAAACAAGCCCCTCGTGCTTGGTACAACCGGTTGAGTGAGTTCTTACTCTCTATTGGATTTCAGGCATCCAAGGGTGATACTTCTCTGTTTATTCTCTCTCATGATGGTGCTATGATTTACTTGCTTGTGTATGTTGATGATATTTTATTAACCGGGAGTAACTCAGCTGTGCTTCATAGATTGATTACTTTGCTACAATCAGAATTTAAGCTTCGGGACTTGGGCTTTGTTCATTTCTTCTTGGGTATTGAAGTTAAATCTATTGCTATGGGTATCTTATTAAGCCAACATAAATATGCCCTTGATATCATCCAACGAGCAGGTATGACTTCGTGCAAACCAGTTGATACTCCTCTATCTGCCTCCTCAAAATTAACACTCATACCGGGTACTCTCTACTCTGATCCCACACGGTATCGACAAATTATTGGGGCATTACAATATCTTACCTTCACTAGACCTGACATCTGCTATGCAGTCAACAAAGTCTGTCAATTTATGCATGCCCCCACTGAGGATCATTGGTCTGCTGTTAAACGCATTCTGCGTTACCTCCAGGCTACAGCCACTTATGGTCTGCACATCACTAGGGATTCTCCCTTGTCTCTTCATGGTTTCACAGATGCTGATTGGGCTGGTAGTATTGACAATCACAAATCCACAGGTGGTTATCTTGTGTACCTTGGCTCTACCCCTATCTCATGGAAATCCGGGAAACAACGCACTGTTACGAGGTCTTCTACTGAAGCGGAATATAAAGCCTTAGCTGATGGTACTGCTGAGATTTTATGGATTCGCTCATTATTGACAGAACTTCGGGTCCCTTCTTCAACTGTGACCACATTATGGTGTGATAATTTAGGGGCCACTTTCTTATCTGCAAATCCAGTATTTCACGCTCGTACTAAACATGTTGAAGTTGATTATCACTTTGTCCGTGATCGGGTTACTAAGCAAGAAATTCAGGTACGGTTTATCTCTTCCAAAGATCAACTAGCCGATGTCCTTACCAAGCCTCTTCCTCCAGTCTCGTTTGCTTACTTTCGATCCAAGCTTCGGGTCGAATCTCCACCTTCAGCTTGACGGGGTGTATTAAGGAAAGAGACCTTATACAATGTAAACACTCTTATATAGTAATAGTTATTGTATAGAATACATCCCACCATTATATTGTACACAACCCTACAAGTATAAATACAAAGGATGGCTGCTACTCTTTAGCAACCTACACAATTATACAAAACTATCTCTCAATTAAATCTTAACTTATTCTATGGTGTATCTTTCTGCATCCTGTATACGTGTTAGTTTTAATATTATTCCGAATTTAAAAATGATTCAAGAAGTCAACTCAGGTTAATTTATCAAGTTCGTAACCCTGATTATAAGATTATAATAACCCCTTAGAAATTAAATCAAAATAAATTATAAATCACATTTCCAATAAATCTAATATTAAAAGATAAAATAAAAAAAAATCAAAATACCGTTTCCTTCTCTTTTAGTTTTTATTAAGTATTTTCGTCCATATACATGTGGATGGAATTGCACTCCTATATTTC
>Ga0325402_1005792_pt1 | contig 11611 bp, 8 predicted proteins | sample PopdelMetagenome_22_FD_207212 | JGI IMG/M metagenome (GOLD analysis project Ga0325402, IMG submission 207212) | Populus deltoides microbial communities from Bellville, Georgia, United States - Xylem-PdKOR-R3 | ecosystem: Host-associated > Plants > Phyllosphere > Stem > Wood/Secondary xylem...
TTTTTTTTTAAATCATGTTATTAAATTTTAGAAAGTAACAAAAATTAAAGGATTTAAATAAATCATTGTTCACCCACACACATTGCACTGTTAATGACAATAGTAATCCATAATATTTTACTTTTTTTTTTAATTTTTGTTATGATTTTTTTGAATTTTTTTATTTCATCTTTTAATATTTAGATGGTTGAGAATTTGACTTCATAATTTGTTTTTTATTATTATAATAAACGCTCGCAAAGCCCAGCTAGATCCATTATACCATTATTTATCAATTATTTTTATCATTCTAATATTTTGTTATGCGGGCGTTTATTGTTGTTATAATATTATTAAGTAAAATATAGTTTTAAAAAATAAAGTTGTTAAACCTAGTAGATTTCATTATCCGGGTCGCGAGTTTGTGGGTTAAGTCACGGAATCTAAATCAATATAATATATTGTCATCTCAATATATATATAAAAACAAGATATCGTCTAAATGTTTTTAAAGTCAAACCATATTTTTTATTGGTTATCCAGGTTGTTTTTGGATCCATCAAGTCAACTGGATTATATCAGGACAACTCTCACAAAATTAATTTTAAATTAGAGCTAGATAAAAAGCTAGTTCAGGAGTACAATTCAAAATTTACAAGTTAAGTTAGGTTTAATAATAATATCAAATAATTTCTTGAGACCTTAATATTTGTTAAGTTAAAAAAAAAAATAAGATCCAACCCACGAGGGTTAGATTACTGGTTTTCACTATAATGAATTTTAATTTAAATTCTAGTTGATTAGATATGCTAAATGTTTGTCTTTTTCTTCAATAAGCAAAGTAAATATGTTGGTAGGTAGTCTATCAACCTACACCTACACGTAAACATTTTTGTCAAGCACATTATAATAAATTTTCAAGACATTCTTAAAAGATTATGAAAATAAATAATTTTCAAGAATAGATGCCATAAATAACTAACTTGCTTGCATGTATATAATCAAATGAGAGTTGGAGAATTAGGCTCATAAGAAAGAAAAAGAGAGAAGCCACAAAATGATACATAAGATGCACATATATGTCAATGGAACGTGTCCGAGTAAATATATATGTTGTGAGAGTAAAATTTCTAGGAAGGCATAATTAAAATATATATATATATATATATATATATATATATATATATATATATATATATATATATATATATATATGAGGAAGCATTGCCCATTCAGATGTTTCATATAAGTTGAAAAAATGAAATAATCATTTATGTATTTCATGCCCTTTAATTTTTCATTTCATACCTTCCGAAATAAGTCCAAACGGGTAAAAATTGATATTTTTCAAAAAACTTTTCATATTAGTTTATTTATAATATTGATTACATTTAATCCAATTTAATTATTTATAAGTTTACTTATGCAAATATTATCTATTGATTTGAATAATAACACTTTTTCTCGTTTTTAAGTGATCATGGATATTGGTAAAAGTAATTTAGCAATATCTGATAAATATTTACTTGGTTTAGTGATTACGTGTTAATACTAGGGGAGACGATATATTTATTAATAAAATATTTTTTATTTATATAAATAATATATTATAATACTAGCTTAAAAATAAAATGATGCAGGCACTGGTACTTAAACTTTTTGTATCAATTACTTATAACTAAAAAGGATTATTGTTTTCTGTAGCGAGAATCACTATGGATTATGTAAGTGTTTGCACTATGAATTACATCATTTTGCACTGTAGCGATAGTTAAAATGGATTTTGAGTGATTTCACTATGAACTGCACTATTTGATGCGGCATGATGAGGTTGCAGACCCACTTCCCTGGGTCAGCTAAAGTTTGGGTGAAGTTGTAGCCCCCGGGCTGCAGACACCTAGTGCTGGCAAGCCCTGACCCAGGCAAGAGCGTCTGCAAGCTTGCGCCTCAAGGTCTGCAGACCCGCGCGCAAGAGTTGTATACCTAGGTGTTGGTGTAGACCAGCGCGAGCGGGCTGCAGATCTAGATGAGCAGGTCTACAAACCGGTGCTCCAAGATCTGCAGACTCGCGCGTAATGGCTGCAAACCTAGGTGGTGGGTGCAGACCAACGCGAGTGGGCTACAGAACCAAAGCATCTGGCTGTAGACCCAATCCTCTTGGAGCGTCTGTCAGGACCCAATTATCTTGGGTCCTCTGTTAGGTTAGGTCTGTTATTTTATTTTCACACTCTAAGGAGAAATTATTATTATTATTATTATTAAATTTAAAAAAATATATTATTACTATTAAGGAAAAACAATAAATTTTATTTGAAGGGATTAAAAACTATTAAAAATTTGGGCCATATAAATTTAATTTTATAGATATTATTAATTTCATTAATATTATTAAATTTAAAATAATTTTTATTACCATCGAAAAAATATAAATTTAATTTAAAGAATAAAATTAATTATTATTATTATTATTATTATTATTATTATTATTATTATTATTATTATTAACTTGAGTTTGACATCTCCTTCTAGACAAGTTTAATGATATTATTAATATGATAAATATTATTATTTGTATTCTAAATATTATCATCTTTATTATTATTATTATTAAAAGTATTATTATTAAGAATATTATTATTGTGATATATTTATTATGATTTTTATTATAATTAATATTATTGTTAGGTCCTGTTGCCAGTAGGACCCCATAGCCTTGGGTCCTCCTGCGCCTAGTAGCACCCATCAAACAAAGTTGGTGTCCCGCCCCCAGCAGAACCCAATACTATAATTTTTCTTTTCTTTTCTTTTATTTATTTTTTTTACATGATAAAGAGAAAATATTATTATTATTATTATTATTATTATTATTATTATTATAAATTTGAAAAAAATATATAATTACTATCAAGGAAAAACAATAAATTTTATTTGAAGGGATTAAAAACTATTAAAAATTTGGGCCATACAAATTTAATAATAATAATAATAATAATAATAATAATAATATTATTATTATTATTATTATTATAGATATTATTAATTTCATTAATATTATTAAATTTGAAATAAATTTTATTACCGTCGAAAAAAATATAAATTTGATTTGAATGATAAAATTAATTATTATTATTAACTTAGATTTGACATCCCCTTCCAGACAAGTTTAATGATATTATTAATATGATAAATATTAGTATTTGTATTCTAAATATTATTTTATTTATTATAATTAAAAGTATTAATATTAAAAATATTATTATTGTGATATATTTATTATAATTTTAATTTTAATTAATATTATTCAATTTGTAAAGAATATTATAAATTTTGAAAATAAAAAATAAATATGATTTGTAATGTAAAATTAAGAATTACTATTACTATTATTGTTGTTGTTGTTGTTGTTATCATTATTAGTAAATGTTTTTTTAAATATTATTATTATTGTTATCATCACGTATTTTCTCATCGTTTTCGCTGGTGGATTTTTTTTCCGCATGCATTATTGTTTTCTAGGTACGCCGTCCCTTCATAGATATGGCTTTTGTGTATCAAGCATGGGGAGGAGAATTTGTTGGTGTTTGTTATTCATGGCTTGCCTCTTTTTTCCTTTAAGGGTTACCTGCTGCCTATAGACTTTCTTTTCTAGAGGTGTGGCTCTTTGGTGTATGGGTTGGTGGACATGCCAACATAGTGCATTAAATGCACACTAACTGTCATATGCTGAGTGTTTCTATTATGGGTTACCGTTCAGTTAGTGAATGATGTTCTGGTTAGCTTTCCAATTCATTTTATTTTAATTTTCCTGTTGTTGTTCTGTTACGAATTAACTATGATTGCGTTTTGCTTGCTCTATGGTTTCATTGTCTTTGGTGTGTGATTTTCCCATGCATTCGTATTTTGGCTTCTGCTGACATAATTTTGTCCTTTTTCATTGGTGTGTAATGTTCCCATGCATTTTTATTTTGGTGTCTGTTGACATAACTTTGTCATTTGAGTTTAAATGAGAGCCCTTGCAATTGAGAGGTCATTGGTTTGCGGAAAATTATATAAACTTTTTTGTGTCTTTTTCTAAATTGATTGATGTTTGGTTCTGACATTGATGACTAATGTGTTTCTCTGAGGATCATTGCAATTAAAGGTTATTGGTCTGCAAGGGAGTTTACACACTTTTTTTTTTTGCTTTTCCTTCGTTTTAGAAAACATAGGAACCCTTTCTGCTGTGGTTTTTGTTATTCTAGGGCTGCTTTGGAACTAGTTTATATGTCTGGATTTTGAACCTTTGATCTTACTTGTTTTTTCTTATGTATTTTTTTCTATTTTTCAGCACAACACTATCTTCTATTTTTCTGCAACTTTTACCCTTTACTTATTCATCTGTTATCATGCTAACTTGGTTTTTATTTTTTTAGGTTGCAGTAATCTATCAACATTTGTTGGTTATCGGTTGAGGATTGTTGTGCAGGGTTTCTTCTTCCATCTTCTGGTTAGCTAGAACTCATCTTTTTTTGCACACCGTTTTCCTTATTTTTATACCTCTTCCTTTCTCACCTCTTTAGCTAAGTGTCCTTGCTGTTAGTTAGCTTTTAACATGTGTTTTTAGTTTGAGCTTGACTTTAGCATCTGCTATGTAGATAAGTAATGTTGTGCATTTGTATTTTATTTTAGGATGCATGTAATGGATTAGTTTTTTGCATTTCAGTAAGCCTTTAGTTGGTACGGTTTTTGTTTCTTTAGGTAAAGAATAATTGGTGAATTGTGACGTGTTGCATATAATTGGTTGCTAAATTATCACTTTCAATTGCATTGCATATAATTAGTGGCTGAATTGGTTTCCTACATAAATTTGATTGAAAAAAAATATTGGTTTGGTATCACCGGCAACAAATTCCAGGCACTTTCTTTATTGTTGTGTTTGCTTCTTTCCATTATAGTAACTGATTGTTGCGGCAGAATGAGCTCATGTTTTATAATTATTTGCTTGTGATTTTTGTAATCACATGTTTTTATGACTGTTGTTGTTGTCCACACCTCAAGCTTAACTTTGCTTGCTCACTTTTTATTTCTTACCATTTTTGTAGCCCTATTATTCCATTTGTTGTTAAACTATCTTCAAATTGCAGAGAGCTCAAGCACCACCTTCTCCCTGTCTTACTGAAGCTATAAGTGTACCTTTACTTTTAAATGTAGTATGCTTTATGCCTACAACTTTGTTGTTATATTTTTCTTTTTCATTTTATGCCTAATTTTTAATGAATCAGTTCGGATTTCTTTGTGCATACATGTTCATCTACTTGATAATTAGGTTTTGTATTGAATTTATTATTCTTATTCTTTCATGGAGTAGGTTTTTTTTTTCTTTTCCATTGAAATTTTCAGTTTTTGCTATGTTATTAAAATTGCCTTGATTGGAAAATTAGAAACCATTACTGTTGTGATTTTACTTTTAGTTAGATTTTGAATTAAATTGCATATGATTGGCAGTTGAATTATCACTTTAAATTTCATTACAGCATCATGATTAACCATTTTTTTGTTCTATTTTCTCTACATGAATGTGCATTGCTCATGTCAAAGCCTTTCGATTCAATTATATTACATATGATGGCCGACTACTTTTGTTTTCAACAACACTTGCATAAATAAAATTCTCTTTCTTGAAATTATACTATTAATTGCCATGATTTTAATTTGAGTTGCATGTAATTGGTACTGAATTATCACTTTCAATTGGATTGCATATAATATAATTAGTGGTTGAATTGGTTTATAACAAGAGTTTAGTGGGAGAAAAAAAATGTTCATTTGTTACCACCTTTGTTTGTTACAACAAATACCACTTTCTTTATTGTTGCATTTGCTTCTTTCCATTGCAACAACTCTCAGTTTTGCGGCAGAATGAACATATTTTTTATAATTGTTTGCTTGTGATTTTCATAATCGCATGTGTTTTATTGTTGCTATTATCCACCTCTCAAGTTTAAATTTTCTTGCTGACTTTCTAACTTTCCTTATTTTTTACAGGCCTATTGTTCCAATTGTTGTTGAACTATCTCCACATTGCAGGGAACTGAAACACCACCTTCTTCCTGTCTCACTTAAGCTATAGTTGCACCTTTATTTTCAAAGTTGGCCTGCTTTTTGCATGCTTTCTTTCCTGTTGTGTCATTCTTTTCCATTCTGTTCTTAATTTTTTTCCAAATCAATTCAAATTTTTTCGTGTGTTCATGTTTCCTTTATTTCATAATTAAGTTTTATATTCAGTTTCTTATTCTTTTGCATAATTTTTTTCCTTTTCCATTTATGTTCTCAATTCTAACCATGTTATTAAAATTGCCTTGATTGAAAATTTAAAGTCATTGACCTTGCAAATTTAGTTTTGCTTAGACTATTTTTACCATTAAAATTTTTCTTTTAACTTTTAGAAACAACAACTTTATGACTAGCGATCAACAAAGATTACAACCATTCCATGATGTTGAACCTAGTGCTTCTTCACCATACAACTTAATAACCTAAATTTATAGTGAAGGAAATTTAGGTCACGATAATTTTTCATTTACACAGGCAACATCATACATCTTTGATCATCAAATTAGTGATCACTCGCTTTTATATACAATTGATGTTGGTGTATCATATTATACTTCATTACAAGGAAATTGTTCAATCTCGAATGATATTACCTCTACCTCAATGGCATCTACGAGTCGGCACATTTTGCTCATGGATTGTCCACTAATGAAAATTTCAATGACAATACTACCTTTGATATTAACACAACGTATGGACCAATTGCTTATCTAAATCCATTAGTTGGCCAATATGAATACTAGAAAAAAAAAAAGGAAAAGTGAGTTTACCTTAAATTTTCATGAACTCTTAATCATTTTTATTATACCTTACATCATACATGTTCATTTTTTCATTATTTTTCTTTTTCTTTGTAATTTTTACGGGAAACATGTGAGTATATTGACTTTGGTGATAAGACTTTTACATATTGTCATTGTTATGTGCCTTTTGGCTTCAAGATCTTGCACATTCATCCAAAAAAATCCATATTTCTCGCTTTGTTGCCTTAATGGTCGAGTTTCTCTTCCTGCTATGCAACCAACTCCTCCAATTCTTGATTTTCTTTATAACCCCAGTAATGGCTCTGCCTCTAAAACATTCCTAGACAATATACGAGCTTATAACTCTATGTTTGCTTTCACATCAATGGGCATAAAAATTGATACTTCTATTAATGATCAACCTGCCCCATATATATATTCAAGATAAACGGTCATTGTCATTATTTAATGGGCTCCCTCTTACCTGTAGATAGAGAATCACCAAAGTTTGCATAACTTTATGTGTTTGACATTTCTCACGAAGTTGCAAATCGACTTTTACCATTTGCAGGAAACTCCAGATCATCATCTTTGGATGAGAATATTGTTGTGGATCTTTTAAAGATGCTTGACGAAACAAACGAGATTGCCAAGTTGTTTCGCAAAGCTAGAGATAAAACTCAGAATATTCAATCTATTAATTTTATACTTCGTTTACTTGGAAAACGAGACCATGATTCACGCCAATATGATGATCCTACATCCAATGACATTGGTGGATTAGTTGATGGGGATATTTGAGATTTTTTCTCTGAACGAGATATTATTATTGAATGTTTTTCAGGCTCTTTAAAGAGGATCTCATATTGCATCCAAAATTTATGGCATTGTAGTATCCCCCTTTGTTTCTTTACAGTGAAGATGGCTACTCATGTAATATTATGTTTGCTGACTATAGACATGGAAAAACAAGGAAAAGGTCAAGAGTTTTAATGTGAGCTTATTATGCTTACCTTATAAATGAAAAGCCTAGGTGCGATAATACCATCATCATAGGAGGTTGTTTGTACCAGCAATTCTTGGTCGATGCATTTGTTAATGTTAAGGAAGATCATCTTGATTATGTTAGAGCTAATAAAAAAGATTTGTGTGCAGAAGTTTATAAAGGTATCCATGAAGTTGTGCTTAAGGGAGATATTGAAGGCTCCTCAACTGGGAAAATCATTGTTCCATCTTCTTTAACTAGTAGCCCATGTTATATGATCAATAATTACCAAGATGCAATGGTTCTATGAAGGGCCTATGGAAATCCCGACCTATTTATTACATTTACATGTAATGTGAATTGGCTTGAGATACAAAAGGAGCTTAGAAAAGATTGAATTTACAAACACGAAGACAAACTTGATATCATTACACATGTTTTTATATCAAAGGTTATTGATATGTTAGCCTTCATAAAATCAGGCAAACCTTTTGGTCGGACTTTTGAAAGTACCTTATCTTTTTTTTCATTTCTTCTAAAGATTGCAACCTTTTGTTGCTATTATGATTGTTTCTCTTAGTTTTTTTTTTTCATTTTATAGATGTTTGTGTAATTGAATTTCAAAATAGGGGTTTGCCATACACTCATATGTTAATTTAGTTGCACTCAAATTTTAAATGTCGTACAGCTGAAGATGTTGATTCCATTGTTTCAGTTGAAATTCCTGACAAATTTATATATCTAATATGCTATGAAATTGTTTCGAGATTCATGATACGGTCCATGTGGTCAAAATCTCAATGTATGAATGAGGGAGTTTGCTCAAAAAGATTCTCGAAAAAACTCAAGTCATAAACTGTTTTTGATGATAATGACTTTATTTATTACAGCTGTCATGATCTTAAAGACAATTTTGTTATAAAAAATAGCATTCAGCTCAATCACAGATATGTTGTTCCATATAATAACAAACTCTTATTGCGATACAATGCCCACATAAATATTGAGATTTGTTGTTAATCAATGCTAATCAAGTATCTTTTTAAGTATGTAAGCAAAGGCTCCGACAGATGTAGAGTTGTTGTTGAAAAAGACCGTACTGATGAGATCCATGCATATATGAATTATTGTTTTATATGCCCATATGAAGTAGTCTGACGTCTTCTATAATTTCCAATATATTCAAGATCACCTCCTATTGAATGACTTCATATCCATTTGCCATTACATCAAAATGTTGTTTATTTAGCAAATGAAAGTCTTCCATCAACACTTAAAAAACTAGGTATTGAGAAAACAATGCTCACTGAATGGTTCACAAGTAATAAAGTTGATCATGAAGCATGTAAACTTTACTACTCAGAATTTCCACATAAATATATTTGGGATCCTGGTCAAAAGGAGCGGATTCCAAGATTAAAAGGTTTTAGTCTTGGTTGATTAACATATGTTCACTCTGCTTCAGGAGAGCTTTATTTTGTGAGACTACTCCCACGTAAGAGGAGCGTTGAGCTTTGATTATCTAAAAAATGTTTCGAGTGTTATGCATCCAACATTTCAACTTACTTACAAGAACTTAGGGCTTTTAGAAGATGATAAAGAATGGGAAGAGGTTCTTTGTAAGGCCATGACTAATGCAACATCTCCTCAGATTAGGAATCTTTTTATTAGTGTTATTTTTTTCTGTGATGTTGCTGATCCATAAGTTTTGTTAAATAAATTCTGGCGCTCAATGTATGATAATATTATCACCCGTTTCAAGTCCAACTTTGCCATGCCTAATCTTAAATTATTCGATGATGAGCTTAAAAACTATGTTTTATATGAGTTTGAGCTTCTATTCAATGTTGCTACCTCATCTCTTGAGAAACAAAAGCTTTCAATGCATGATGGCGTTTATTGTCAGAAATAAAGAATAAACTTTTGAGAGAAGAACTTAACTATGATCTTGCAGATCTTATATGTCAGCATTCGTCAGTTTTTCCACAACTCAATCAATGTCAACTAATGTTTGACAAGAACTAATTTTTGTTCATATTCATGGAGGGACGGGAAAAACATTTTTGTGGCATACAATAATTAATTGGTTGAGATTAGATGGTTTGATTTTCCTTACTGTCGCATCATCAGGTATTGCATCACTTTTACTATCTGGTGGTCACACAACTCATTCAAGATTTAAAATCCCCCTTACTGTTTCTGATACTTCATTGTGCGAGATTAAAAAAAACAAAAAAACAAACCTTGCACGACTTGTAGAAATGACGTCTCTCATTGTGTGGGATAAAGCTCTAATGAATAATCGATGTTGTTTTGAGGCATTAGACTGCTCACTTCATGATATCCTAATAAATGATAACGAATTGCCTAATGATAAACTATTTGGTGGGAAATCAATTTTGTTAGGAGGAGATTTCAAACAAATCTTGCCTGTTATTCCTGGAGGAACAAAGAAAGACATTGTTTATGCATCTCTTTGCATCTTTGTTTTGTGATCTAAATTTAAAGTTCTCAATCTTACAAAAAACATAAGGCTATCCTCCAATGGACTTTCAGATGATCAAAAGAAAGAACTTGCTATTTTTTCCAACTGGATTCTTGTAATTGGTGATCGAACTCAGCAGGATGTTTTGTTCCTTGATGATTATGATGTATCCATGATTAAAATACCATAAGATCTTCTCCTTGAAACTGGATGTGACCCAATATTAGCAATTGTCTTAGCTGTGTATCCCTCTATTTGTGACATCAATATTGATCCATGCTATTTTAGAGAGAGAACAATTGTAATTCCAAGAAATATTACAGTAGTTTCTAAAATCAACGATTGTATCTTTAACATGTTACTGGGAATGAAGTGGATTTACCTAAGTACTGATACTATTTCAAAGCATCAAGTGATGGTGACAATGTAGATATTTTGTATCCTGTTGAATTTATCAATCAACTTGAGTTCAATGGAGTGCCATCCCACACAATTTCCTTGAGAATTGGCATACCAATAATGGTTTTACTTAATCTTAATTTGTCAACTGGTTTATGTAATGAAATGTAATGAAACAAGACTTATTGTTACACAACTTGCCGAGAGGGTCATATAAGCTCAAATAATAATAGGTTCTTTTATTAGTAATCATGTTTTTATTCCCAGGATTGTTTTTCCAATAAATGATACAAAATGTCCATTCACAATTAAACGAAGACAATTTCCTATAAGATTATGTTATGCTATGACAGTAAATAAAAGTCAAGGACAATCGCTGAAGGTTGGAGTTTTTCTCAAGGAACAAGTTTTCACTTATGGACAATTATACGTTGCTCTTTTATGTGTTACCTCAAAACAAGGACTTAAAATTATCACATACGATGCTGAAGGAAATCTTTCAATCTATGTGAAAAACATTGTGTATAAGGATGTTCTTTTCTTTTTATCAATGTCATAATCTCTTGGAACCATATGTTATTTATTTGTCAAGCTTTTGTTCCTTGTTTTTTTGCTTCTCTAAGGTTATTTTTTTAAAAAAGTTAAAATTATTTAATTTGTCCTTTTTTATTTGAGCATGTTTCCTTTTGTTATTTCCCCTTATTCATTTTAAATAATATATTTGCAGCACATGCTTCACAATTTACAGTTTATATATTCTTTTTGTTAATATTAACTTTCTTGTTTTTCTCATTTCTCCTGATATCTTTTTTTTTATTAATCACTTGTAGGACAATGACTCTACCCATAAAAGAGATTAAATAATACAACTTCTACCCTTCATTACAAGCTAGAGCATGTCATGTTTGGATTGCTAAATTTAATGGC
>Ga0325402_1005798_pt1 | contig 11607 bp, 8 predicted proteins | sample PopdelMetagenome_22_FD_207212 | JGI IMG/M metagenome (GOLD analysis project Ga0325402, IMG submission 207212) | Populus deltoides microbial communities from Bellville, Georgia, United States - Xylem-PdKOR-R3 | ecosystem: Host-associated > Plants > Phyllosphere > Stem > Wood/Secondary xylem...
GCCATTCAGAGTCTGCTACCCTGCGGGTGCTGTGAAGACTACACAAATGGGACCGGCTGTACCAATAATCGAACTTGTGTTGGATAGACAAGATGTGGTTTGGAAGATGTTTGGATCGAACTCTATGGTGAGGGTTACAAAGAAGAGTGTTGATCTTTGGTGCTTGGGTGTTGTGGATGGTGGGGCCATTGATGGCCCATCGATTATGATTGGTGGTCTTCAGTTGGAGGACAACTTGCTACAATTCGATCTACAGTCACAGAAACTGGGTTTCAGTTCATCAATTTTGTCCAAGGGGACCAATTGCGCCGACTACAAATTTCCTACCAGAAAAGTATAAAAAGATGATGTATTTATACCATCCATCATGTACTGTATGCATGCTTTCGTTGAGTTTTTCTACCTTCGTTAAGCTAAGGGGCAAAGACAGGCCAATCTAGCCTTGTAATAAGAGTTCGTGCTGTCAAATAAATGAATAAAAGGATGCATATATTAAAAGAAATTAGAAAAAAAAAGAGAGAGAGTCGGTATATAGCTACAAATTCCTAACAATCTTTGAATGAAAATTGTTTAGCCGAAAATTTGTCAAGTATGAATTCTTTCATACCAATCTCTTTAACTTTGTATTTTCATTCTATAACTTTTCATAGCAATTTTATATTTTTAATTGAACTATATATATTATATAGTTCAATTTATTTAAAATATAGCTCTTAAACATAAAATCTCTAAAATTCCATGTGTCGAAGCTACCATAATGATGAGACTAGAGATTCATTTATTTGAAAGCTGTGGCGCTTCTTCATAATTCTATTACTTTTTTTTTTCACCTTTTAAACTTTAATTCATTAAAATTTTTAAGTTTTTCATCATCCACCATAAAAAATAATAGTGAAATATATCCTTTATCGAAGCAACATTAGTTGCATTAACCTTCTCTTGTATTGAAGTCATGATAATTTTCTAAGATAACATTCAAATATCTATAATTAAAATGGGGCTCTAAACTTTCAAAAACAAAATAAAATAAAATATAGTAGACAAATTAAAATTTCAACATATATCAAATTAACTAAACAATATTGTAATAATTCAGCATAAAAAATGTAACAAGTATCAAGTTTATAATTTAGTTTTTATAAACAACCTTATCACAAATTTAAAGAAATTAAATAATTAGATGATATAATTAGATTTGGCAAACAAGCATATAATGAATACATGCAAACTCATTTAGTCTTAAGATTGTAGGATATTTTAGAGAGTGACATTGTTTAGTTTAAATTGCTTGCAAAATTATAAATCAAAGTAAAATACTTAAATTTAAAGAGTTAAAAAAATCGTATACCTAATAACCATATAATATAATTGTAATGAGGTGAAAATCTAATTGTATCTTTAATCATTTAGTAATAACATCGTGTAAACAGGAAAAAAAATTCATTAGGAACCATTCTTATTCAAAATCACTTCCAAATTCATTTATGATGCCACTTCCTATTTTCTTTGCATAAATATTCATCTTATATATAAAAGATTTCTATTTCTTTTGCTTTCCAATTGAATATAAATTGCTCAAATTCAACATATCATAATGTACAACATGCAATTAGGTGTGAACACGGTCGATAATACAACTTCTATTTACCACATGTACACATTCATTTATTAAATCAAACCATTTGTCAAACCTTCCTTTGACTACTAGTTACTACAGGGTCTCAACTTGAAAAACATCATCTGGGATATTAAATACACTCAATATGTGATCTTGATTCTGATGCATCAACAATAAGTTTAACAAGCACTTGTGAAGGCCATAATGCACCATGACTCATACAATCATCAACTTCAGCTCTTCACTAAAAAAATATTTATTAGTCTTAAAAAAAGGTAATTTACACATTAGTGGTCATATTTCCATAACAATAACCACCATCATATGAGAGTGTCCATCGCTCTTTCAGTTCAATCACGAGTCATTATTTGATTTGATCATTCCAATTTACTATATCAACATACATAGTATCAAATTTATGTCTTGAATGTTGTTGACACATCTTATCTAATAGTTTTTTCAATGCCACATCTTTGAATCTTTTATTGAAGTTACTCATAAAGTGACAAGAATAATAACTATGATACCTATCTGGCTCGGCCCATATCTGTGACATAGCATTCTTAATTGTTAGTGAATTATGCATAATCCAATACATCTACTTGTGACATGTTAGTGAATCAAATCTAAAAATTATATCTAGTTATTGTTTGTTTTTTTTTCAACCAAAGCATAACACTACAAAAAAAACCCTATTATTTACATTATAAACAACTCCAATCAAGATTATTGCCTTGTACTTTCCATATAAGTGAGTGGTGGTAATACTTATCAATGGATAATAATATTGAAACCCCTAAATTAAAAGTTCAAATGCCCAAAATACTATTCAAAATATTGTTGTATCACCATCAACTATCTTATGATCCCACTTAATAACTATACTAGGATTTAATTTTTCCAAAGCTAATAACATCCTAGACAACATTTGAAAAGACTCCTCATGTGATTCAAACAACCTCTCTAATAATTTTTTTTATAGCTAACCAAGCTTTTTTATATAATATATTATACAAAAAAAGTCTTTATAGATATTTGTTTGAATGATTGCAATTTTAATACTTATTTCAGCTTTGACAATGGTCAACATCATATTAAAAACAAAATTCGAGTCACTTTGATGGTGAGCTTGCATAACTATTTGATTGTGACATGTGTGGGGCTTTTTTAATTTTGAAATTTCAAATGAATCAGAATTCTTGTGATATTCTCATGTAAATACCATTAACATGATGGTTCATACTTACACTATAACTACACATAAGTTGTGGTTAATCGTTACACATTGTATTGAAGTGAATTTTTTACATGCCATCATTTAATTGCATTGATTAAATCAATCTTGGTTCAGAACATTTGTCCAACCTCCAACACAATATGTAAGTCTGAATACCTATGACTCAAAGCCCAATCAAATCTCATCATATGAGCAAACCCACTAGTACCTTTAAATTTAGGAACATAGGGTCTCATTGTTTGGTTTATTGGCTCACTTTGCTCATCTCCCTAAACAACATCATTGATATGACAATCATTTTTCTTATCACTTGGTTTAAATTTATCATAACAATATGAAGTCGTTATCATACCCAACCAAAGTTCCATATGCAATATTTCTTGAACTGATGTTAGGTTCATTGTATCAGTAACTATCCTAGACGGACATGCTACATATGATAACTATGTGGTTCTTTTACTATAACTTGGGACTCGAGTCAACTCCAAACTCGAAGAATTTTCTATTTTAGGTTTTCTACTCAAGTAAAGCTTTAATATTTGCAACCCATTTGTGGTGATCAACTTAAACATTATATTAAAAATCATATCACTAGTAATGGGCACACTAGCATAACAATTTGGATGGTGCCCACCCAACATCCTCCAAGTAATATTAACATTGAATTCAGCTAAATTCCATCCAATTCCTCGACACACAATTTTTAAATTTATCAAATGAATTATCTAATTTCAAGTTATATAACTCGATACTTCTTCCATGATAAATGATATTATTATCCCTATCAATGATTTTTATTATCACTATCAATGATTTTACCAGGAAATGGAAAAGATCCCATATGTGGTATGATCTTTTTTATTTGTGAACATTGTATTATTTTCTCTCTTTGTTTGTTAAAAATATCATTATTTGGAATTTTTTTGTCTGTTTCACTTCAACTTTTTTCTACATAGTTTATGAGTTTTTATTATTTGATTTCTACTATTTTTGTTGTCATGTGTTGGTTTTTCTAGCCTTTTTTCCACGGTTTGTGTTTGGGGGGGTAAGGTTGGATCCTTTTTTGCCCTCTATTGAGTTGTGTGTTTTGTCAAGTTCGTGTTATTTGAGAGAGCAAATTGATGATTTTAGAAAGTTGTGGCTGAAAGTTATCTTATCAAGAAATTTGTTTTGGAATTCTCGGATTATTGGCTGATGTAATTGTTTTTTGGGCAAGAAATGATGTTAGGACGTGTGGATTCACTTGTACATGCTTTTGAATCTATTGGTGGACAACTTATTATAATTGCATCACTAATTGTCAAAGGTGTTCACATGGAGGACATTGATGGAAATGAATACATTGATCATGTTGGTTTTTAGAGCTTGCTATAATTGGTCATGCAAATGATAAGGTTATATTCTTCTTCGCCACCATTTGCATTTTATGTATTTATGAAAGTTTGCATTGCTTTAATAAAGGTATATAGCGGTTTTTAGTTCTTATTAAAGAATTATATAAACCATATCATGGGATCTCATTGAACGGCTTAAGTTTTTTGGTTGAGATGATTTTTTAATATGGTATCAGAACCTTATTGATCAAATGATCACGAGTTCGAATCACACTACCCTTATTCTATTTAATAAGAAATTAAGCACAATATAGTATTGACCTATATAGGTTTCAAGGCGAAAGTGCTTTCACGTGAAGGGGAGTGTTTGAGAATTGTATAAATCATATCTTAGACTTCATCAAATAGCTTAAACTTTTGGATTGAGATAGTTTTTTGACATGGTATCAGAGCCTTGTTGACCCAGCGATCACGAGTTCGAGTCTCACCACTCTCATTTTATTTAATAAAAATTAAGCACATAATAACATGAATATATGCAAGTTTAAAGTCTGATAGTAAACCATAGAGTAAGTGGTTTTTTTTTATAGGGAGAAGCACTTTGATGTTGTGAAGGTTGTTGAAAGAAAAGAAAAGATGTTTATTTATTAGGTTGCTCCCTAGCTTTGTATCTATCATCTCAAATCTTTTTTTCGTCTTCTCACCCCTCATAGAATCCTTTGTTTTAACAAATTTGCTCAATTTTTTTCCTGCACAAATAAGTTCGCTATCAATTTTCTTCTTGGTGAAAGCTACACTATATCAAAGAAAACTCAACTGCCAATTTTTCAAAGTAACTTTTTTCTACTTAGTTTATGAGTTTTTATTATTGGGGAGGGGGGGTTGGATCCTTTTTTGTCCTCTGCTGAGTTCTGTGTTTTGGCAGTTCGTGTTATTTAAGAGAGCAAATTGTTGATTTTAGAGAGTTATGGCTGAAAGTTATCTTATCAAGAAAAGTGTTTTGGAATTCTCTAATTATTGGCCGATGTAATTGTTTTTGGGGCAAGAAATGATGTCAGTGGATTCACATGCACATGCTTTTGAATCTATTGGTGGACAACCTGTTGTGATTGCATCACCAACTGTCAAGGGTGCTCACATAAAGGACATTGATGGAAATGAATATAGTGATCATGTTGGTTCTTAGAGCTTGCTATAATTGGTCATGCAAATGATAAGGTTCTATTCTTATTCGCCACCATTTGCATTTTATGTATTTATAAAAGTTTTCTTTTTTTTAATAGAGGTTTGTAGACAGTTCTCAAGTACTATTAGAGAATTATATAAATCATATAATTGGGTCTCACTAAACATCTTAAACTTTTGAATTGAGATGATTCTTTGGCATGGTATCAAAGTCTTGTTGATCAAGTGGTCACGAGTTCGGATATCATTACCCTCATTCTATTTGATAAAAAAAATTAAGTACAATATAGTGTGAGCATATGTAAGTTTCAAACCCAAAGAGCTTTCACTTGAAGGGGTATATTTGAGAATTGTATATATCATGTTTTGGGTCTCACCAAACAATTTAAGCTTTTGGGATGAAATGATTATTTGACATGATATCAAAGTCTTGTTGACTAGACGGTCACGAGTTCAAATCTCACCACTCTTATTTTATTTGATAAAAATTAAACATATGGTAGTATAAACATATATAAATTTCAAGCATAAAAAAACTTTCAATTATATTTTAAAGCTGAAATCTGGTAGCTTAAACTTTAGAGTAAAATGGTTCCTTGATAAGGACAAACACTCTTATTTCTCATTTGCTGTTGTTAAGGTTGTTGAAAGGAAAGAAAGGGTGTTTGTTTGTCAGGTTTCTCCTAGCTTTGTATCTATCATCTCAAATCTTTTTTTTTTTGTCTCTTCACCCCTCACAGAATCCTTTGTTTTGACAAATTTGCTCATGTTTTTTCCTGCGCAAATAAGTTCACTCTCAATTTTCTTCTCGGTGAGAGCTACACTATATCAAAGAAAACTCAAGTGCCATATATTCAGCCTAGCTTCCGTTTGTTTTTGTTTTCCTACATCTTCAAAGAGGTTCCAGAAAGCATGGTGCTGTCAGCTTTCCTCCGTCTCAGACATTTGATGGGTCGCCTCTGCCAATAAAAGAACAGCACGCCTCAAGTTCAACCAACTCAGAGGTAACTTCCCTAACCTTCAATTATCTTCTTTTGCTCTGTCTTTGCGCCTATTGCTACAACAATAGTTGTCTACTTGATACAACATTGCCATTTCTGTTTTCTTGGATTAAGCATGTCTTACCTCTTCCATTTGTTGGTTGATTTTATTTTTACGTTCGTTATTCAATTTGTTGAGCTCCCTGCTCTTTTCTGTAACTTATTCTCTTTTTTCGATGCCTGTGATTTGGAAATCAATTTCAAAACAACTCCTTCAGCTGCAGCGCCTTGGCTTGCCCTAACCCTCCACCATTTTTTCCTTTTCGCTCACATTTTGTTTCCTCGGAAATAGCTTCCACACGCTGGACATTCACTTCTCTGCTCAAATCTTTCCATTCAGTCAACATGAAACTATTTTTAGTCCACACACGCCTCAATATTTTTCATTCTTGACTGTTTTTTGCTATAATTTTTACAGGGGATAGTGATTTGACTGTTATTGGGTTGCTGGTTTTCAAGCAATTGTTCTTCCCTTTCCTATATTCTTTATTTTGAGATACAGTTGCAGGCTTCGTTTGTATACCTACGCTTTTGTGTTTGCTGCAAGAGCACTAGGCTTTTTCAGGTGTTTTTACATTTGTTCCTGAATCAACTTAGAAGCTAGCTTCCTGGTGTTGGACTCCATTATGCCTGCCATTGTTGTTCCCTTTGGTTTGCACTGCCATTTTTCCCTGTTGCCTTGCATCTGTGCAAGTTGTACTGGTTTGGACTGGAGACTGGAAGAAGACAGATGAGACATTGAACTAGCTCTAATTGATCGTCTTGGCTGCCCTTTTATAGGTTTTCAATTTTTTACGGATGAGAAATTTGTTAACTTGCTGGCTTTTGTTACATCTTTGTTCTTCTTACTGTGTTCTTTTGCCTCGCAAACCATGCATGCTTGACACAACTGCTCCATCACCATCATTTCTTCTCTCTCAGTCTTAGAAGTCAGTGTAGTCCTTTATGTCTTGCATTTACTCTTTTCTTGCCATTAGAATCAGTAAAAATGGACAGAGATTAGTTAGGATTTCTAGATAGATTGAGTTTTCAATGGCAGAGGATCAGGTTGGGATTTGTATGCAATAGTAAGCAATTGCACCTCTGCTAATACTACTACAAGCAGAAACAGCAGTAGCAACATCGATGAGAATATAGAAAGCCCTTTTGAGTGCTTGACTTCTTTGGCTTTTGATGACGATGATGAACTCAACCCATTTTATTTTCCAAATCTTGCTGCTAAGCCAAGAAACAACAATTGTTTACAAGAATTGCAAGATTCTTACAAGTCTTCTTTTGCTAGCCAAAATTATTTTCTTGAAAATACATGTTTTCTAATTCTTTTTTAAAAAAAATTAAAAAACACCAAAATAATTATTCTTCGATATAAAAAGAAGTCGTATTTGATTGTTGAATATCTTAAAGAGTTATTTCTTTTAATATTTCAAATTAAATCAAACAAGATACTTGTTTTTTCATTTAAAAAAAATGTATTTAATAAACATGTTTCCTTAATTCTCTAAGGAAAAAACATATTTAGAATAAATAGAAAAACTAGAGATGTAAATTGAAATACTATTTTCTGAAATAAACACAGCTTTTAATTCTTTAAGATTGACAACAAACTATAGGTGCGAATCATGGGACAAAATGTTAAAGTAGGTTAAAATAATGTGCGAAAAAAAAAAGAGAGGAAAGTAGACTTGAAATAATGTGTGAAAATAAATATGAGATGCACCACTATATAGTAAAATAAAAAAGATAATAAATTATAACATATAGTAGTAGAAATGAATTCCTAAGTGGATATTTAAGGGATATGATGGGAAGAGATGAGGAAATAGTGGAGGATAAAATGATAGATAACCCCACAAAACCAAGAAAGTTGATTGACTTGGCCAAAGAGGTCAATATATAGTATCTAACTAATGACCAGCACACAATAAATCTTATATCATACGCCTTGATGGCCCTATATATTCTCAAGTGCCACCCACCCAGCACCCACCAGTGCATTTGGCTTCCATGAATTAAGAAAAGTATTAAAATAGGGTGGATAATTTTGAGCTAAACCTGTATTTTTATAAATTTATTTAGTTAACGTAGTTAATTAATACATGTTGTCATCATTATTTGATATAGATTCAATAGAAGTCATAGTCGATCATGGATGTATCGAGATTCACCCTAAAGATTGTGGAGGATGGATTATTGAATGGGGTTCAGGATTTTATTAATTACGCAACATTTAATCCGAGAAATATTAGTAGTGGATGTGATATTAGGTGTCCATGCAAGATGTGTAAAAATAAAAAGTTTATCGATCCAGATGTTGTAAAGATGCATCTTCTACATAAAGGATTCGTAGAGGAATACATGTGTTGGTATATATACGGAGAACCATGCTAGAAATGATGGTTAGGTCAACTTATAGTGTTAACAACATGCATGGAATTGTAAATGACAACAGTAATCCTTATATGACTATGGTTATGGATGCGATGAGAATAAATCAGAGTCATGTCACTCAATGTTCAATCGTAGATGAAAAACTAATACAGACACGACTAGGTTTCTTGATCTTTTGAAAGATTCTGACGAACCATTATGGGATTGCTGCACAAATCACAGTAAATTATCAGTCGTTGCACAGGTGTTCACCATAAAGTCGGATTATGGGTTGAGTGAGACCGATTATGATAAAATTGTTGAATAGGCGACAAGCATTTTATCTGAAGGGAACAGGTTGAAAGAGAAGTTTTATACTTGATGTACAAGGTTCATCAACTGGAAAGGAATGTTAATGCTACATTGTCTTTACTAAGTCTGAGTCTTAAAAGAAAGGTGAAGTGCTGCAACGAGTATTTTTTCAATGGATACATGTTTCATAATGAAGATTATGAGCCAAGTAGAAAGATATATAATAATGGTGTTTGTGTTAAGGGATCGACTTCTAATGAGTTTAAAGTTGACTATTATGGAAAATTAGAAGAGGTAATTGTATTACAATATCATAACGAGCATAATAGAGTCATTTTATTTAAATTTTTAGGAGATGATGTCTTTCAAGTAGGTGAGTTGGTTGAACCATATTAAGTTGCTTTATCGATTGACTTATAAGAAAATTCAAATTTTTACGTCTTTGATAATATTTTTGTTGATATTGACGTTGAGGAGTTGAATAGTATTCTAAGCTCCATCGGACAAGTACAAGTCGATGAAGATGATGATAGCAATGTTATCAACGTACGTAGAAGATTGTGATGGAGTTGACGACGAGTCAATTGAAGAAGAAAAATACAATTCTGACTAACTATCAAAACACGAAAGTGTAATGCCATAAACTATAATATAATAGTTATTGATGAAATTCTCAACAAAGAAGTATTTATTATTTATTTTATAATTGTTATGTGAACTTGTGTTATTGTGTTGTGCATGTAGCTTTCAATTTAAGTATTTGCATGATGGATAGACAGGGAATACAGATACAATCTGGTGTCGTTCATTGTGCAAAATACTAATGGAAATTTCATTGTTTCAATGGATCCAAGTTTCCAAACATCCTATCGGAAACCTCATGTCGATGCATGGTTTACAAGATTTAAGGTTAGTGTTAACTTAAAAGTTTAACTATTTTTTATGTTAATTCCTTTACTTTATTGGAATTGTTGATTTAGTTTTTATAAATTTTTAATGCAAGGTTAAACTTAAGTGGGATAGAGCAAATGATAATGTTGCGAGGAGGATTTGAAAGAATCACGTTGTAACTAGGGAACATTGAAACCAATACGATAATTTTTTTTATTTAAAATATTAAAATTTCATTTGTCATTAACTCATATAGAATACGTTTGTATCATGTAGGTTGCATGATTTTTTTATAAAAATATGCTAGAGAAAACGCTCTACCAGGCTAGAATGACATAACGGTTTGGAAGGATTTCAGGCTGCCATACATCTCGAAGAATATATGAGCAGAAAATATTCATCACGTGACGTCCGAACATTTCACACAACGCTTACAGTCCGGTGAGGGGAACCGAAGCTAGTAAATTCACGGTTCAGTGCGGGGAACCGGAGCCCACAAACGCTCTATCGAGTTTTTTTACAGACAAAAATGCTAGCAGAAAAGAAATTACCAACGAGAGGTTTATCGACAAATATTTTTCAGCCATGAATTAGTCTATAAAATTCACGCCGATGGAATGGTAGAGTAAATACCGACATAATATGTCGTCGGTAAAATTGTTAAATGTAGTAGTGCATGCGGCTACCCCTATATTATATTTCTTCTTTTTAATGTTGTTCGCCTCTTCTTTGAAAAAAAAGTGTAGACAACGCGTCATCTGCTAGCCCAGATTTCGACCACCTAGGGGCGCTAGAAAAATCAGGATGGGGTGTTTGTGGGTTTAAAATTGTATTTTTTAACCTATTTCAACCTAAAAAAACATAAGAAACGCCCTAGAAACCTCAGTAAATTAATCTTTCAATTCAAAACACCCCTAAATTTGTCCATAAATAAAAATTTAAATCAAAAAAATAATTTCTCTCAACCTCAATCTACTTTTTTAGACAAGTTTAAAATCTTAAAGCACCTCAATGGAACTTCTCTTATCAAATGGAATCATTGAGACCAAGATCAAATTTTTTTTTTTTGCTAGAATATGTCCAACCGGCAAGTTTTTCTTTCCATTACTGTTATCTGGTGAGTTTCTCGCTACTCTCTCAAACCAATGGATTGAAAAATAAATAAAATGAACTTTTAGACAAAAAAAATATCATGAACTTAGGATTAACCATATATTTTCTCTGATTTTTACATTTCAATTCTCTATTTTTTAATATAATTTTTTTACTGTAATTCAAATTTAATCTAATCTAATTAGGCTGTAAAAGGATTCAATCGAAAAAAAAAATTAAAGATAAAAATAAAAAGAATGGACATAAGTTAAAAAATAGCTAATCATCTAGAAAATCCTAATATTTGAGTTTGTTTATAAGTATAATACAATTATATTATTTATATACAAAAAAAATTAAAACTAAATAAATAAAAAACGGTGCCAGTTAAAGAAGGAAAGTCAATTTATATCAATCAACTTTTAGGAAACTGTGTAGTGTTATCCATGAAGACACACTCACAGAATGCTACAAGTTGCTTCTTTATCCGAGTCAAGTCAATTACAGTAGGCAAAATTCCTAAGCGGTGTG
>Ga0325402_1005801_pt1 | contig 11604 bp, 8 predicted proteins | sample PopdelMetagenome_22_FD_207212 | JGI IMG/M metagenome (GOLD analysis project Ga0325402, IMG submission 207212) | Populus deltoides microbial communities from Bellville, Georgia, United States - Xylem-PdKOR-R3 | ecosystem: Host-associated > Plants > Phyllosphere > Stem > Wood/Secondary xylem...
TGATCCATGAAAGGTAAAGGAAAATGATCTTTTCTAGTCATTGAATTTAGTTTCCTATAGTCAATGCACATGCGCCAACCAGTAATAGTCCTAGTTGGAATTAACTCATTTTTCTCATTTGTTATCATAGTGACTCCAGACTTCTTAGATACAACTTGGGTAGGACTTACCCATTTGCTGTCAGAAATAAGATAAATGATTACAATATCTAGAAGCTTAATGACTTAATTTTTCACTACTTCTTTCATATTAAGATTAAGCCTTCGTTGCATTTCTCTAAAGGGTTTAGCATTTTCCTCCAAATAAATCCTGTGTGTGCAAATCAAAGGACTAATTCCTTTTATGTTAGCTATGGTCCATCTTAATGAATTTTTGTGCATTTTCAGAGTTTGTAATAACTTACCTTCTTGATGTGCATTAAGTTTGGAAGAGATTATTACCGGAAAAGTTGCATTTTCTCCCAAAAATGAGTATTTAAGATTGAATGGTAACGGCTTCAAATCCGGTTTTGGTGGTTGAACACTTGAAGGTATAGACTCAATTGATCGTGGTGGAAATTCCTTAATTTTCGATCTCCAACTATTGGCCTTTGATTTTTCTTGAAAATAAACCATTTGCAAATCATCAGATTCATCAATCTCAATTTCACTGGAAGTGGTTTGAAATTGGTCATGAACTAATTTTTCAGTAAAGTCCACTTCCTATAAATCATTATCATCTCCAGGTTGCTTGAAAATATTGAAAATATTCATCTCCAATGCCATGTTTCTAAAAGATAGCTTCATCAGTCCATTCCTACAATTAATCAATGCATTAGAAGTTGCAAGAAATGGACGTCTTAAAATAACAGGAAATGAATTACATACTTCAACAGGTTATGTATCCAAGACAATAAAATCCACAGAATAAATGAATTTATCGACTTGTACTAACACATCTTCATCAACTATTCAACAAAAAGCAGCTTATGAACAGCTTCGCGAAATGCTAATGAACATGACAAATAGTGGAACATGTGCGCCTAATCTTTTTTGGCCGTATAACCACCAGCCTCCTCCAGGATCTCCTCCTCCTCCTCCAGCTCTATCTTTATATTAATTTGTAATCAACATTATTTACCTTTAAAACTTCATTTAATATTTTTCTTGAAACATATTCAGTTTGTAATGAATATTATTTAACTTTGTTTTTTTTTATGTTTAATATAAATTTTATTACCATAATTGGTTTGTATTACAATTAATTTAAATAGTTTTATATTATATATCCTAAATATTTTTTTAAAAACAAATTAAGAAAAAAACTATTACCAAGGATTTTACCGGCGGATTAATTCGGTCGGTATTTTAAACACTCACCGACATAATTACCGACGGAATTAATCCGTCGGCATTTAACAATAGCTTCCACCGGTACCGACGAATTTACAGACAGACATATTCGGTCGGTATTTCATACACTCACCGACGTATTTACCGACGGATAGTTTCCGTTGGTCAATTACAATATCACCGACGGAATAAAAATCCGTCGGTATATTTCAAGCGGGAATCTTTTTTTTTGGCGCACTAATTCCGTCTGTAAAACCATTGGCAAATGGTTTTTTTGTTTTTCCGACTGATATAGCGACGGAAGGGGTAATCACCGACGAAAGGAAAGCCGACGAACTTAATCCATCGGTGATGACGTCGGTAAAAAAATCACCGACGAACTTTTAATCACACACCGACGGAAGTGGTCCGTTGGTAAAACTGTGAAATCTTGTAGTGAGTAGGACTTATAAGTAGATATATGGAGACACCGGAGCAGTCTCACTTGAATGCAGCCAAGAGAATTCTTCGCTACATCAAAGGAACGATAAATGAAGGTATGTTCTATACTTCAAGAAAATACTTCAATCTTATTAACTACTCAGATAGTGACTAGGGTAGAGACCTGGATGGAAGGAAAAGCACAACAAGATTTGTCTTTTCTATGGGAGATACATCTTTCATATGGTCATCCAATAAGCAATCGATAGTAACGTTATCAAGTTGTGAAGCTGAGTATATTGCTGCCAACTCAGCTATATGCCATTTAATATGGTTAAGGAATATGCTGAAACATTTGGGATTTCCTCAAGAAAATCCTACAAAGATTTATATTGATAATCGATCAGCAATTGCATTAGCAAAGAACTCAGTGTATCATAAAAGAAGTAAACACATTGATACATGTCATCACTTTATCCGAAAGCATGTGAAGAACAAAGAAGTTGAACTGATATCCTGCAAAACAAATGATCAAGTTGTAGATATCTTTACAAAGCCATTGAAGGGAGAAACATTTATCAAAATGAAGTTCATGCTTGGCATGACATCTCCCGATTGAATTTAAAAGGGAATTTGTTGTGGTAAACTCAATCTAGAAAGTCAAGGATGGCAAACACCGACTGCAAACATCGACTGCAGCAACCAACCACAACCGCCAGCTGCTTTCACACCACCGCCAGCTATTTATGTTCACACTTGAACTTTGATTTTTCTTACTTTCAATTTGTGTATAAATAGGTAGCTAAAGTTTATGTTATAGTGTGTGAAAATAGAAGAGAGAAACACTAGAGAAAAGGAGAGGGTGTATTTAAAAGTTTTTAGTTATTTGTAAGCTTCTTATTGTTGAAATAAAACAGTGTTTTATCCTCTCTTAGTATTTCAAATCCACCGCCAGTTGTCTCTAACACGAACATAAAGAAACCCAGTTTAAAGGTTCCACCTCTTAAGGACAATATCTTTCCATTACCCATAGATTCTGATGAACTAATGCTGTCAAGGGCGGTGGAGAACTTCAACAGGAAAATAAGTACATTAGTACCGGTAAATATAAGTGCAAGGATCATACTCATGATGTCTAATGTTCAAGCTGTTTAATCCCTTTCTGGTTATGGAGATAAATCCTGTAGCATTCTCAAAAAATAAAAAAAAGTACTGTTGGCTAGCTGCATGATTGCAGTACTATAGACTTGGGAATCATGAACTTTGAATTGGAAAACGAGACACGCTACGTAAGGTCACTGTTGAGTGTTGATAGATAGCAACAGATTACCTTCATTTCTTCCTAGTGGCCCACCATCTATTAGAATCTCATATTTTTCTTTGTTTTTGATTCTTTTTCAAAAATCTCAGACCACACTAAAATCTTAAAACGTACGAATGTGTTCTATCACCCACTCCTAAACCTCACTATATATAGCAATACTTCGCTACATCTTTTGAAACATTGTCTTCTAATTATTTGGAGAATATTTACCACTAATTTTATATTTAAGGATGTCATAAAGAAATGAAATTGATGATTTTTTATCGATGAAGAAAACCGACAGTTAACAAGGATTCATTGCTGTCCCAAGGGAACAAAAATTTGTTTATTCACTGTTTAACAATTTTACTGACGGAATTTTTCCGTCAATATAAGATATATATTCCATTAGTAATTATTTTACCAACGTAATCACAAACGAAAATACTCCGCCGGTGAATCTTTAATCGGTAATTTTTTGTTAGTCAGTAAATCTGTTGGTAATAAAAAAATATTATTACCGATGTATTTACTGACGAAACAAATGCGTAAAAAAAAATTACCTGCTTCATTCCATTGGTATATCCCTCGAAAAATACCATCGGTAATTCTCTCGGTAATTATTTAAAAACATTTAAAAAAAATCCATTTTATAAAATTATAAAATAATTAAATTAACATAAATCAACACTCTATAATATATACTCAAAATGCTTGGAAAAAAAGAATAAGAAAATCAACTCAAACAAATTTGCAACAAATAAATAAAACGAAAAAATAAATTCAACTAAAAATATTCATATGAAAAAAATGAAGTTGCAATTGCTAAAAATTTAAAAATCCTATAAATAAATCAACTAAAAATTTATCTCATATGAAAAAAAAATCTCACAACAACATTTATACAATTATTAAGAACAAAAACAATTAAAAATAAAATAAAAAAAATATAGTGAAAAAAAACATGAAAAAAGAAGAAAAAAGAAAAATCTTACCTTAATGTAGCTGCAAGTGAAGCCAAGGAGAGAGAGAGAATTTCGTAAAGCATATTAATTAAAAAGAATTAAGAGGATAAAAGAACAAAGAAGAAGAAGACATACCCGAGCATGGAGGAGAAAGGAAGGAGATGAGGATAGAAGAGAAGAGAAAGAAATAGATATTGATGTTTTTTTACTTATAGTGAAGAAGAAGAAGAAGAAGAAATGAGTATGTCTCTTGTGAAATAAAGGGATTCATGCTTTTTATTGGGGCGCGTTAGCAATAGAATTACCAACGGAAAATTAAATATTAATATTTTTTAATTATTCCGTCGGTAATTCGGTCTGTAATATTTAATTTAAATTTTCAATTTCATAAAAAGTTTTTAGAAACCGCCAACAATCACCGACTATTTTTCAATCCGTCGGTGATTCGGTCGGTAATATTTAAATGAAAATTTTAAATTAATTGAATTTTTTCAATAAACCGCCAAATAATACTAACGACTTTTTAATCCATTGGTGATTTTGTACGTAAAGAACAACAATTAACAATGCAATTGGAAAGTGGACAGTTCTGGAGCTCTCTGTAAAATACCGACGCAAATTCTAACGGATTTACTGACAGAATTTATTTTATTGGTAAAAATAACACATCATCATTTTTTTTGCTTTGTTTTAATTTTTTTTCTCACTGTAATTTCCTCCGTATATATTGAGAGAATATTTCCATCGGTAAAATCCATTGAAAATTTACTGATAAAAATATTCCATTAATATTTCTGTTTGTATTTATTAATTTTTTTTTTAGCAGTGATTGAACTCTTACTTTTCTTTGCATTCGTAAAGGCTGGTGAAATTAGATTCTCTGAAACTTGGACAATCGTTTTTGAACTTCTTCGCTTACAAGTGACAGCTGAAATAAGTGGCAGCCAGGGTTGCCGGATTACAAGGGCGTTGGAGTCACGGGTAGTGCTCACCACTCTTGCCTTGATGCCTTGTCATACTTCAATAATAATAATAATAATAATAAAAGGACAGTTCTCTCACATTAGGTTGTGTTCGGTTATTTTTTTAAAATAAAAAACTGATAAAAATAGTTAAGATAAAGAGGAAGTGTTATTTTATGATTTTTGTTTTAAAATATTATAAATTCATTTTAAAACTGTTTTACAAATATATTTATTTTTATTCCTGCAACCAAACATGTTCGCTCTTTTCTATAACTATCCCTTATAAATATTAAGACACTAATCAAATATAGTCTAAGTTTCTCGTGATTCCTCGTCATCCAAATATTTATGGAGTTTATAAATTTTGTTTAATATTTTGAACCACTAATTGTATATCTGATGTTCTGATTCCGGATATCCTAACCGTTTCCTTTTCTTGATCACATGAACTTCCCTCCATATATTTTTTTCATCTTCAAAAAGAGAAAAGAAAAGAAAGAAAGATCATAGCAATTTCTTACGCGAACAAATACGACTTGTCCACTTCTATGTTACTTTAACCCTTGTAGATTGGAAACCGTACCTGTATTCCATCTGTTACAGAAAGCAAAATAGTTCAAAGTTTTCCCAGTTGCTAATGGACACTCTTTCTTCAATGCTAATTATTATTGCGAATCTACTTCTTCTATTCTCTAGATTCTGTAATACAGCTAATACCCTTACTTTGTCTCAATCTATTCGTGATGGAGGGACAAGAACCTTAGTTTCGAAAGATGGAAGTTTTGAGCTTGGTTTCTTCAGTCCTGGAAGTTCCAGGAACCGTTATGTCGGAATATGGTACAAGAACATCCCGGTTAGAACTGTTGTTTGGGTAGCAAACAAAAACAACCCAATCAATGATTCCTCTGGCTTCTTGATGTTTGACAAAACAGGAAATTTTGTACTTGTCAGCAACAACAATAGTACTGTTGTTTGGTCATCAAACTCAAAGAAAGCAGCGCAGAGTGCAATGGGAGAACTCCTGGATTCTGGGAATCTGGTCTTAAGAGATGAGAAAGATGCCAATTCTGGAAGTTATTTGTGGCAGAGTTTTGATTATCCATCTGATACATTGCTTCCAGGAATGAAGCTTGGATGGGACTTACGGATTGGACTTGATCGGCGGCTATCAGCATGGAAGAGCCCTGATGATCCATCTTCTGGAGATTTTACATGGGGTACACAACTACAGAGTAATCCTGAGTTAGTTATGTGGAAGGGGTCCAAGAAGTACTTTAGAAGTGGTCCTTGGAATGGTATCGGGTTCAGTGGTGAGCCGGCGTTAATTTTTAATCCAGTTTTTGATTTTGATTTTGTCGACGACGGGGAGGAGGTTTATTACACATACAACCTTAAAAATAAATCTTTAATCACGAGGTTAGTTATGAACCAAACTACCTATTTTCGGCACCGTTACACCTGGAATGAAATCAATCAGACATGGGTACTCTATGCAAATGTGCCGAGAGATTACTGTGACACTTACAATCTTTGTGGTGCCTATGGAAATTGCATCATTAGCCAGTCGCCAGTTTGTCAATGTTTAGAAAAATTCACGCCTAAATCACCTGAGAGTTGGAATTCAACGGACTGGTCTCAAGGGTGTGTACGAAATAAGCCACTAGATTGCCAGAAGGGAGATGGATTCGTTAAATATGCTGGTTTGAAATTGCCAGATGCTACAAATTCTTGGGTAAACAAAACCATGAATCTCAAGGAATGCAGGTCAAAATGCTTACAAAACTGTTCTTGTATGGCATATACAGCTACAAATATTAAGGAACGCAGTGGCTGTGCTATTTGGTTTGGCGATCTGATAGATATTAGACAGTTTCCAGCTGCCGAGCAGGAAATATACATTCGCATGAATGCTTCAGAATCAAGTGAGTGCTTATCCTTAGTCTTAGTTAATCCATGAGTATATAGATTATTATTTAAACATCATTTTGTAGCTTCTCTAATTTTTTTAGTTGTATGGTAACTGTATTTCTTTCTTTCTTCTTTCTTATCGACCATGTAGAGGCTAAAGCTGCATCTAAGATAAAAATGGAAGTGGGAATTGCACTATCTATTTTCGTGGCATGCGGGATGCTTTTGGTCGCCTATTACATCTTCAAAAGAAAGGCAAAACTCATAGGTAAAGTTACTTTGATTGCTTTCAGTAAATGAGCATCTTGTTTTTTGCGAGTTTAATAGAATGGAACAGCTTTTTAACTGGCTTTGAGCTTATCGTTGGTTAGACTTTAGAGAAGCCAGTGAAGTTCAGTGTTCCCTCAGTTTTGTAATCATTGTCTCAACTGCTATCTTTGATCTGAACATTCAAAATCTTAGCTAATGAATCATTTCCCCTCGTTTATCATGTATGTGATTCCCATTTTCTACTGTCTGAGAAAACAGGAGGAAACAGAGAAGAAAATGATCTGATAAATAGTGGACCAAAGGAAGACTTGGAGCTACCCCTTTTCCAGTTCACTACAATAGCCAATGCCACCAACGGCTTTTCATTCAACAACAAGATAGGAGAAGGTGGTTTTGGACCTGTGTACAAGGTAAATTTCTCAGAATGACTATATTAACTTCTAGTGCCCAGTTTATTGAGATAAGCATAAGAATCTTGGGATACCATTTTCTAGGGTACTCTAGAAGATGGTCAAGAAATAGCTGTAAAAACGCTATCAAAGAGTTCTGGACAAGGATTAAATGAGTTCAAAAATGAAGTTATACTGATTACAAAGCTTCAGCACCGAAATCTTGTAAAACTTCTTGGCTGTTGCATTCAAGGAGCAGAGAAAATTCTGGTTTATGAATACATGCCCAACGGAAGCCTCGATTCCTTCATTTTCGGTACTTTTCTAAACCAGACAAGCTTTGTTATCCTATCGTTACATATTTCTTTGATTTTAATGCAATCAAGCTTGTTTCTAAGTGTTTAAGTGGCATGTTGCACTCACAAACACTTACAGATCAAACAAGAGGCAAACTGTTAGACTGGTCCAAGCGTTTCAGCATTATATGTGGTATTGCTAGGGGGCTTCTATATCTTCTTCAGGATTCCAGATTGAGGATTGTACACAGGGATCTTAAAGCAAGCAACGTTTTACTTGATAAGGATATGAACCCAAAAATCTCTGATTTTGGTTTGGCCAGAATGTTTGGTGGAGACCAGACGGAAGGAAACACAACCAGAGTTGTTGGGACTTAGTAAGCACTTACCAATTACATGCCATACTTGCTATTTTTATTTTATATTTTGTTAACAAAGCACATAATTTGTTTGCTGTAGAGTCAAACATAAGAAATCTGTTTATGAGCCAGATGCAATACTAGTATACTTACATTTATGTGTTTGTGTTTAAATGACATTCGGCAGTGGTTATATGGCTCCTGAATATGCTACTGATGGGCTCTTCTCAGTGAAGTCTGATGTTTTTAGCTTTGGAATCTTAATGCTTGAGATAATAAGTGGAAAGAAGAGTAGAGGATTTTATCATCCAGACCATAGCCTAAGCCTTATTGGACATGTAAGTGTCAAGGTTTCAATTTCTTACTTGCATGTACTGAACAAGTGTATGACGGAAAGTTCCTTTTCATTTCTAGGCATGGAGATTGTGGAAAGATGGAAAACCTTTGGACTTAATTGAGGCGTTTCCAGGAGAGTCATGCAATTTATCAGAAGTGATCATGAGATGCATAAACATTAGTCTCTTGTGTGTGCAGCAGCATCCTGATGATAGGCCAAGCATGGCCACTGTGGTTTGGATGCTAGGAGGTGAGAATACACTGCCTCAGCCAAAGGAACCAGGCTTTTTTAAGGGTAGCGGTCCGTTCGAACCATCTTCTTCATCAAGCAATATTGAATTATCTTCGACCAATGAATTTACTGCCTCACTCTTGTATCCTCGGTAGTTGATTGTGCTGGATGAAATGTTCACAATTTTTGACATGTTCCTCCAGTCGCAAGTCATTAAACCTATTTAAAGGTATATTGAGTTTTCAGATGTATTAGTTGATTTGTTTTGAATGCATTCTGCTTTTACCTGATCCCGAATTTGGATTAGAATTGCATCAATTTAAATGCACATTTTCAGTTTTTCTTTTCTTTTTTTAAGAAACTTTATCTAATACAATTTGCTTTTGCCTTTTTTCCTTTTAACGAGTAAGAGCGTACAAGGGGGCAAAAACTGTTGTTCTAGTTATAAGACAATAATAATATCTAAGGGATGTGTGGATTAGGTGTTATACTAATTATGTCAAATAATGCAAATAAATATACTAAGCACATATAACACAATAATCAACAATATAATTAAAGTGCTTAAAGTAAAGAGATAAGGAAAGAGAGACTAAAAACTCGATTTTTAACGTGGTTTGACAAGTTTACATTCACACTTCAAGTACCAACAGTACTTGAATATTGTATTCTTTTACTATTTCAAGTGAAAGATACAATGACCTTGATGAATCCACACCAAGTAATTACACTACTTGAAGATATTTTCTCTTAAAGATTCTTCTCTTGGTGATAATACCTAACCAATGCCAAGAGTTTATCCAAACTCTCAAGTATTTACAAGTATGATTTGTTTACAACAAAATTCACACTCTAAAATAGTAGATTTTACAATTTAAAACTATAATCTCTATAGCTAACTCAATAGCACTTAGGATGATTGAAAGTGTGTAAATGTAATGAGTATGAGATTTTATACTCTTATGCTATATATATATATATATATATATATAAAGATTTAATTTAACACAACTTAGAGTATATTAAGATTGATGATTTCTAGTTGGTTCTTATTTTAGAATAGCTTCTATATCATGTATATAGCTCTCTTCTATGCAAAACTAAGATAAGATTTCTAAGCATACATGATATAGAAGTTATTCTAAAATAAAAACCAACTAGAAATCATCAATCCTAATATACTCTAAGTTGTATTAAATTAAATCTTTATATATATATATATATATATAGTTTCCAAAAGAAACTAGTCGTTTATAGCCATTAGAATGTCTCTGATGGCTAAAACGATCGATTAGTTAAAATGACCATATCATTTGGTTGACCAGTTCCTGGAAAATTCACAAGAGTTCATCAAGGATGAATAGCGGTCGACAAATTTAGCTTAAAAGCAGTTTTAGCAGTTTTAAACCTAGTAAAACTTGAACAGATTAAATGTATATCAATCATATTTATGTATGCAATGTAAAGTGTGTGAGTTCATTTTAGTTTGTTATTGTGTAAGATATAAAGATTTAACAATAAGCTATAAAATGAATCCTTAATACCTAAGTCTTCACTTGCTTTGCATCTTGGACTTGTTGATAGATATAGTTTAAAGGTTTTGATGGGTTCCTAATTGGTAGTTTGTCTATGGCTTAGATAAAGATTTACTCTTATGAATAAATCTGACATTTTAAATTTATTACGGGCTCGTATGCCCAGATAAATTCTTATGGGAAGGGTCCATATAGATGCCTTGACAAAGTTCACTTATCCTGGAAGGCGAAAGGGTTCTCCATAACTCATATATTATGGTGAAAAATACTCCCGATTAAAATTGATAAATATATAAAATAATTCTTAAAATTTTCTAGTGAACTCCTGGTATTTAAATATCATCCTACTTATAGCTCCAGCACTTATACTAGGATGTTTGACCATTAACTTTGATGAATTATAATTTTTAGGGTTACTGAAATATAGGTCAAAATCCTTTGGAATTTTACAAACCTGTTGTAAAATCCATGCAATGTCTTTTTAAGAACATGCCAAAGTATTTTAAATTTTTTAAATAAAAAAACTCAAATAATTTTAAGGATTTTTGGCCATATGCAGGAAAAAAAGTATTATTTTATAATTTTTATTGTGTTTATTTTAAGCTTTGTATGGCAAAAATCTATTTTTTGTAATAAAACTCCCCAAAATAAGCCTAAGGGGTGTTTGTCAAACACACCCTTAAAGAAAAAAAAAAACCTTTAGCAAAAACATTGCTAGCTGAACAAAGCCTTAGCCATTGATTCAATTTTGACCCGACTAGGTTAACCAAAAATCTTTGGTTCGACCATAAACCAAACTAAAGACATTGGTTTGACCTGAAAATAAGCCAAAAAAAAAACCAAACCCAAAAAATATTAAACTTGCCAAAACTAAAAACACTTGGTGAAAATGGATCAAAACCCAGAAAAAACAAAGAACACAAATGAACATTCGAAGTGATTCTAGCAACACAAACTCTAAACCAGACCATATTTCATGAAAAAAAAAGGAAACATAAAGGTTGTAAACCTTGTTGCTACCCAATTTTTGACCCATGTTTTGATTTTTTCAGAAAAATCCAAAAATAGAGAAAAACATTGAAAATCCAAAAAATTATATATTTTTTTAATATATTTGCATCATTTTAGAATTTTTAGCATCGTCTCAAAAGAATTTAAATATTCAAAGAAATTATATATTTTTTTAATATATTTGCATCATTTTAGAATTTTTAGCATCGTCTCAAAAGAATTTAAATTTTCAAAGATCATGGGAACGCATTCGACTTTTAACGCGTTATTTTTAAAAATCACCA
>Ga0325402_1005803_pt1 | contig 11602 bp, 6 predicted proteins | sample PopdelMetagenome_22_FD_207212 | JGI IMG/M metagenome (GOLD analysis project Ga0325402, IMG submission 207212) | Populus deltoides microbial communities from Bellville, Georgia, United States - Xylem-PdKOR-R3 | ecosystem: Host-associated > Plants > Phyllosphere > Stem > Wood/Secondary xylem...
GATTTTTTGGAGCTAACTTTCTCAACCCTTATCCAGAATCTTCCCTCAAGTCAATAATTCTGAAAGTAAATTTAATACTTTTAATTTTGGGCAGCAATTGAGTTGACCAGTCGTTGGCGAGGGATAGGAAATCTCTTCCATTTTTTAGTGTAACTCCAGCTGATTTGATCTAAAATTAAGTTCGACAAAAACTGAATCTACTCATAAGAAGTATATCTTAATTAATCGTACTACAGCTAATCGTTTGTCCCAAATGATATGTGTTTTTTCTTTTGTTTTTTCCCCTTGAGGATGCATTAAATATTTTTAAATTATATACTTTACGTTGATAGATTATTGATCATTAAATCTTTACTAGTTTTTTCTTTAATTACTCGCATGTCAATAGTTTTTTAATAGTGCTTAGAATCAATGAACATCAAGAAATAGGAATTTTGGAGAATGAGAATATCACTACATTAATTAATACTTGTGTTATTGTTTCTCACATGCATTTAGGTACAAAGATGACGTGTATGATCGCATCTGGCGGTTTGACGTCAACCTCAACGATTCAGTTTCAATTAGCACCGAAACAAATATTGATATCCAGGGCAGTGATAATCCCTGCCGTCTACCAGTCGAAGTCTTGAGAACAGCGGTTCAGCCTCGAAATGGCCTTAATTCATTGAGCTACAACTATACATTAGGGTATACAGAGAATTCTGAGTTTCTTGTCTTCTTTCACTTTGCTGAAATCGAGCAGATTGCACCAGGCAAATTACGAGAATTCACCATTACTTTGAATGGCTTAAAGTATGGGCCCTTTACCCTTGAATACTTGAAGCCATTGACCAAAGGTCCATATAAATTACAAGTTCAAGAAGATCAAGTTGGGTTTTCTATTGATGCAACGTTGCGGTCTGACCTTCCACCAATCCTAAATGCCTTTGAGATTTTCGAACTAGGGCCACTCCCTGATTCACCGACAAACCAAGCAGACGGTATGTTTTCTATTTCAATTCTGTTGAATGCCATAGGCTTTGGTGCCAGAATGCTATAATAATCGTCATTAATGAATTGCTAGACTACTGAATTGAAGGACTTTTACGTTTGGATCCTTCGAGCTAGGGCCTAATTAATGGCAAATTACTTGGTGATTGTCTTACTAGCACAACGAGGGCTGGCCTTGTCTTTTCCTTTCTTCGTTTTTTTTGAAAGAGGTTTCCTCCATATTGTGATTTGGTGTTGCAGATGTTTTTGTGATTAGAGGTTTCCTTACCAGTCACTGCTAGAATTTCTTATCAACTTCAGACATTCATCATTCTATTTGAAGAGAACTATTGTTTATTGGGCCGAGACCCTTGAAATTAGAGGGAACCACAGTCCTATAATGAGACATTGTCTTATGGAAGTCTGAAGGTGATGTTACGAATATTCCATATGGAAATTGGCTAGAGGTGTATAGAGGGCTCATGCATCTTATAAGCTTGAGACATAACCTCTCCCTATATGCATCTTTTCTGGACAAAATCCTCTAAGCCAATGATTGGGATTCTGGCTCCCCCAAGGTTGCAAAAATAGTTGTCCATACTTCAGATCAGTGGAGGAACAACCTCTATTTTTTCCCAACTATTGAATACTCTTGTCATCTATTTCTTTACAAAATCCTCTAAGCCAATGATTGTTCGTTATTTTTTTCACATTTTCTTTCAGGGATTTATCAAACAATGAATTGACAGGTACAGTGACAGAAGCTTTTGCGCAGCTGCCAGATCTTACTATCCTGTAAGTTATCATGCTCTGGTATTTACAACATGAAGTTTTTACAAAGATTACCATGGTGAATGGTGACTTTGTTTTTCCTATTTGTAGATATTTGAGCGGGAACAAACTCACAGGTGTAGTTCCCCATAGTCTTAAGGAAAAGTCTAACAGTGGACAGTTGCAGCTGAGGTTTGGTTATCATCTTTAACGATTACAACTTATATGCATGTTAATTAAATTAAACAATCATTCTACTCCTTTGGTTGTTCTCTAACTTTTTTTCTTACATATGAAGTGAACACTATTTTAATTTGTCATAAATTGAAATTAAACGTTACGGAACAAAGAGGAGTCAGAAAATAGATTATACAAATCCATTTCCTTTGCATGTTAGTACGAGTTTAAGGAATTACATAACTGATACAATTCTTCGGTATATTTCACAGTGATCTTGCTAACTTTCTAAAACTAACCATGATCACTCTGATTGGGTTATTTGTTACTGGTATACAATCATTGATTCTCAGTTACATCTGACAATATTTTACTTAATGCAAGTTTGGATGGAAATCTGGATTTATGCAAGATGGATACATGTGAAAAGAAGAAACGAAGTTTTCTTGTTCCAGTTATTGCATCTGTCATATCAGTTTCGGTGCTCCTCCTCCTTAGCATTATAACTGTCTTCTGGAGGTTGAAAAGAGGTGAATTCTTTCTTTTTCACTTATCTTCTTAGTATTCTTTCCTCTCTTTTGAGTGGTGTTAACTAAATCCTAGAATATAGTAATTTTGGCTTAGAAGATGCTTTGTGTTTTTTGTGAAATCATCCGATAGCTTACATATATGATCATACACTGTCTTCAACTTAAAAGCCTGTATATAAGCACATCAGTTTTTTCATTCATTTTCAATATATATATCATTCATATTATGTGCACCCAACAACTTTTATATTACCTATCATGTGATAATTCTAATATGGATGCCATCCCCAATACCTCATTTCCTTCATGCAACTTAGCAGATGAGAATATTTATCGCTTTATATATAAAAAAAATTTTCTTTTGCAGGGAGATTGAATGTGTCATTATCTTCCTTAGTGGGCTTATCCAGAAAAGAATTGTCACTGAAATCAAAGAATCAACCATTTACATACACTGAAATAGTTAGCATTACCAATAATTTCCAAACCATTATTGGAGAAGGAGGATTTGGAAAAGTATATCTTGGCAACCTGAAAGATGGTCGTCAAGTTGCTGTCAAGTTGTTTTCTCAATCCTCAAGGCAAGGTTATAAGGAATTTCTAGCAGAGGTAACAGATTAGTTAGCTTTCTCCTTTCTTGTAGAGGATATGAGAGGTGGTGCACCAAATATTTTTCTTTCAGTTATGACAGAGTAGTGTTTCCAAATGCAGGTCCAACTATTGATGATTGTTCATCACAGAAACTTGGTGTCCCTCGTTGGTTACTGTAATAAGCAGGAAAATATGGCACTTGTTTATGAATACATGGCAAATGGGAACTTGATGGAGCAATTGTTAGGTATCTATAGAATTACTCTCAGAAACATAGAATTCTTCAAATTTTTTTTGGACGCAAACTAGTTTACAGTTAGAATTCTCACTCAAATTTGTACGAATTTATCATTGTTAGCGTATAATATAAATTATATCTTGGGATCTAACCAAGTAATTTAATCTTTTAGGTTGAAATAGTTTTTTGACATGATATCAGAGCCTTGATAACCAAGCGATCACGAGTTCAAATCTCACCACTTCTATTCTATTCTCTAAAAATTAAGTACAACATAATATAAGTTTGTGCAAGTTTCAAGTCCAAAGGACTTTCACTTGAGAGAGTGTGTTAAAGAATAATTTAAATAATATCCTGGGACCTCACCCAATAATTTAAGCTTTTAGGTTAATATGGTTCTTTGACAATCATCTAGTACTGATGATGAAATTCTATGTGTAATGAAACATAATTCCTGTTGTATTCATCACATTGCAAAGTTTATTGTTTAATTTATGATATTAGTGTGTTTTTGTGGCTGCAGAAAATAGCACAAATATGTTGAATTGGAGGGAAAGGCTGCAAATTGCAGTAGACGCAGCACAAGGTATGACTCTAGTGCTGGAGTCATTTTTTCTTCATTTTTGTTCTGCTAACTTTGTTGGATTAACTGGCATTATCAAACTCGCAGGTTTGGAATATCTGCATAATGGTTGCAGGCCGCCAATAGTCCATAGAGATTTGAAATCATCCAACATCTTATTAACTTAAAACCTTCAAGCCAAGATTGCTGATTTCGGGCTGTCCAAAGCCTTCGCAACCGAAGGAGACTCGCATGTCATAACTGATCCTGCAGGCACGCCCGGATACATTGATCCTGAGTACGTATTCAAACTTAATGTTAATGTTCTCTCATAGTGTTTGTTCTCCTAGCATAATTATCATTATATTCTGTATGTAGATTTCGAGCATCAGGAAACTTAAATAAAAAAAGTGATGTTTACAGCTTCGGTATTCTTCTGTGTGAGCTAATAACTGGTCAACCACCTTTAATAAGGGGCCATAAAGGCCAAACTCACATACTTCAATGGGTGAGTCCTTTAGTTGAAAGAGGGGATATCCAAAGCATTATCGATCCAAGGCTGCAAGGTAAATTCAGCACTAATTGTGCTTGGAAAGCTTTGGAGATAGCACTGTCCTGCGTGCCCCCGACTTCAAGACAAAGGCCGGACATGAGTGATATTTTGGGAGAGCTAAAGGAATGTCTGGCCATGGAGATGTCATCTGAAATGAGCATGCGCGATTCCGTCAAAATTAGCTTGGTGCTTGGCACAGATATGGCTCCAAATCTTAGGTAGTTAAAAAACAATAACGGTTTGTTTGTTGTTAAAACCGCTACCGCTAACGGTTTGAACTGAATTTATATATGCATAAAACATTATTATAGTATAAATTTATCAGTCTCTAACGGAGTGATATCCGCTGTTTACATGCTCATTTCTATTAATAAAAAGTGGGTTTTTTAAAAGAGAGAGAGAGAAGAAGTTGTAAAGAAAAATGAACATGACAGTTCTAAACCCCTGTTAGCGAAGGTGGAAATCAATACTCTCCGATGAGTTGGAAAAATCAAGCTGATTTTGATTTATTCAAGGTGTAATGGTTCGTTTTTTATGTTGAAACTTTGTATGTGAATGTGTGTTTGTTGTGCAAGCTTAGCGAAATCTGTGTTACACAAAGTGATTAGCCCAAAAAAAAAAAAAAAGAGCCTAATGATTTGATTGTTGGATTTTACTTAAATTTTATCATGAGGTTTCCAAGACTTGGGTTTAGAGGAAGGGTGGCTAGTTGTAAATAATTAAGGTTTGAAAGAGGATTTCAAGGCCTAGTTTTAGAAGAAGGGTGGCTAGTTGTAAATAACTAGTTTGTTTATTAAAAAGTAATTTTTTTTATAGTTTTTTTAAAAAGTAAATTCCTGAAAAGTTAATTATTTTTCGATGTTTGGTAGTGTCATGAAAAATAAGTTGGAAAACACTTTACAGTATTTGGTTATATCATGAAAAATAAGCTGGAAAATAACTTATTAATGTTTTATTTTTTTTTAAGTTTATTAAAATAACGAGGAATAAATCTTACAAATTAAAAAGTTGAATGATAATAAAATTAAAAAAAAAATCTAATTTCATAAATTATCTCAAATAAAATAAATAACAATCAAAATAATGGAGATCAAATTTAATAGACAAAAAAATTAAAAGATGATGAAATTAAAATAATAATAATTATAATTTCATTAATTATTTCAAATAAAATGAGCAATAATAAAAAAAAATAAGGATCAAATTTGATAGATTAAAAAATTTCAATTAAAAAAATGATAAGAGAAAAGCAAATAATAATCATAAAAATAAGGACCAAAGTTAAAATAAAAATCAAATTTGATTTAATTAGCAAATAATATGACATTTCTAATTTTTTTCACAATTTCTAGAAAGTGTTTTTGCCTAAAATAAAAATAAAATACTTTTCTAGAAACTAAACCAAATTTTCTTTTGAATAGAAAGTGTTTTTTGTTGACCAGTTTTTCTAATGACAAACAAACACAGGAAAGTTTAGAAAATAATTTTCAAAAAATCACTTTTCATGAAACAAACGGGGCCTAAATTTAGAATAAAAAGATGTTATTTGGGCTAGTTTGTTATTTTTACTTTTTATTTTTGAGTCTTCTAATTTCTTCAGGACTTTTACTATTTTTCTACTATTTTTAGGTTTCTTAGTTGGTTTAGAGCAGCTTTTAAATTTATTTAAGTTGTAATTTAAAAAAAAAATTAATAATAAAATTATAAATTAAGGTTTTTGATAGTGATTATATTCAACATAAATTTTTGTTGCTTATAATGGTTTTTTCCTACTGTAGTGCATGAGAACTTTTAATTTCTGCCGTTTGTTTTGGTTGGTAGAAGGCTAATGCAGTATATGAGATCAGGTGCTGGGCTTTTGGCGTGTTAGAGCTTTCACACGTGGATTCAGATTGTGCAATAAATTTAATTGTTAAATAGCTGATTTGCCCTTGGTTTGTTGGGGGTGCTGGCTGCTTTAGGGAGGGTATTTAGGGCTCTTTGCTTAATTGTGGGTTTTTGACAGTAGTTCTTCTTTTTCTTTGTATGCACGTGGTGGCTTCTCTGCCACATCCTCTTCTTTTTTATCTCTTTTATTTTTTAATTTTTTCCACTCTGCACCTTTGTTTTTTTCAAATCACACCCTAAGTCCCTAATATTATGCGTAGCATCTTTGCCTCATGTTCTTCCAACCAAACTTGAAGCCTTTTTCTCTAAACAAGCTTCCATCTCCAAGAACTACATTTTTAAGTATCCAAACATATAATTAAAATCACGTTGTTTTAATAAAAATAACAATAAAAATTAATGGGTTGTAATCAGGTTTTTATACAGGTCTTGCGGGGTCAACCAGGTCACCGGATCACACCAAATTTTTCTTTTTCCTGTTTTTTTTTCAACCCAAAATGATTCTAGCTCCAAATTAGCCGGGTTCTAGATCAATATATCGGGCGAACCAGATTTTAAAACTATAGTATTTAGGGTTCTTTGCTTAATTGTGCGTTTTTGATAGTAGTTTATTCTTTTTTTTTGTATGCACGTGGTGGCTTCTCTGCCACATCTTCTTCATTTTTATCCCTTTTATTTTTTAATTTTTTCCACTCTGCACCTTTGTTTTTTTCATATCACACCCCTAATATTATGCGTAGCATCTTTGCCTCATGTTCTTCCTCCCAAACCTGAAGCCTTTTTCTCTAAACAAGCTTCCAACTCCAAGAACTTCTTTTTTAAGTACCCAAACACGTAATTATAGTGTGTTTTAACTCTTTTATATTGTACTAGAGGCATTGCCTATGCTTCATCACGGGACTGGACAAATCTGTCAGTTATATAGTTCTTAATTGCTAAAGAAATAAACCCTAGAATAATAGGAAAAGAAGGTTTCACATTACAAAGGAAACATTATAAACTATATATAGTGGTGGCTTTTTATCAGTTAATTTTTCTATGGCCTTCTCTTGCCATAGAAAAATGGATCAATCTGGGATAGAATTTTTTATCTTATTTTGCATCGATTGGTCAAAGAATAAAGAATTTCATTACACGGGATTCACTTCGTTCATAATGCTGAGGGTATTTTTCTTTGGGCTAATAGCTTCCGAGTCATTAATTTCTTTTGGTACTTGACCGTAAAGGTGGCGACTTTTGAGGGTTGTTGTTGGATCTGTTTATGGGTCAAATGACCCAGTTAACTGATTTTGCTTGTGCTTTCCAAATCATCACCTGTATGGTTATTCATTTTATGATCCCCTGAATTATCTTCATTTACTGGTTGTATTATTTGTCTATGGTATTCTTCCTAGTTGTTGTTTGCTCAAATTAAAACGAATAATTGGGCTTGTTTATCTCCTTATTTGGACTCTTTTTTCTTGGGGATATTGGTGTATCAACTGAGTGAAGCAACATCATCTGATTCTCTGAATTTGGTGTTGGTCTGAGAGGACCTAAACAAAAATGGCCTTTTACTTCTACATTCCATAACATCTGACATATTAAAACCTTCTGAATATCCTCCAGTCATCCTTCTAAAATATAATTGCCAATAATTGGTCATATAAGGAACTAAACTGATTGAGTCTTTCGTCACCTATTCTGCCCTTCCATTCCAGAGCTCTCTTTTTCTTTCAAACCATGGTAAGGGAGAGGATGATATATTTTCTTGTAGAGTGGGAAGAAGCTAAATGGTTTAATTTGGAAATGAAATGAATGAAAATGTTAAACAAGTTCACCGGCTTCACAAAGTCTTCGAGGAAGGAGGAAAGGTGATTGCTGTGAAACTGAATATTATGCTACTGTTTTTAGTTGTATTTTATTTATTCTATTGAGATATCTCTCAAAGCAGTTCACATTTTTATGAAAAATCTTTACGGACCTTTATGCAGGAAAAACTTCCAGGTTAGAATTTTAATTACCTCTACATGTTGCTACTTGCCCTTGAAATAAGTCGAATACTTATGCCACTAATCTCTAATTCCATTTACCCCACTCCAATTCTAATCATGTTCTTGCTGTTGTTCTTTCTTTCAATGCACTCCAAATGAGTTCTCTACATCACAGTTAAAATTGACATCTTTCCTTGAATTTCAAAATTTCAGTTCCTGCAGTGACGGATGAAACATGGCAATCGCTCATCATCGAGGCTGATGGGCCCGTGCTGGTTGAGTTTTGGGCTCCTTGGTGCGGACCCTGCCGGATAATCCATCCAGTAATAGGTGAACTATCTACAGAATATGATGGAAAGCTCAAGTGCTTCAAATTGAATACTGATGAAAGTCCTTCGACCACAACCAACTACGGAATTCGAAGCATCCCTACTGTCTTAATCCAATTCTGGGTTATTTTTTGAAAATCAATTTTATTCAAAATAAAAATCAAAAAATAAAATAAAAAGCTGGCAACGTGGAGAAAGCAAGCCGGGAAATCAAGCTGTAATTTTTGGAGGAAATTCAAGGTCTAATTGTACCCCATTATGCCCAAGAATGGAGAAAAATGCAAATTCAAGGTCAAATTAAATTATTATTGGATGAATTTGCATAAAAATTAAGTCCAATGATATATTTACATTTTTAATAGGCCAATTTGATTTAATCATGGGCCAAATTAAATTTTAATTATGTTTAAAAATTAATTTGAGTCCAATTGAAGGATTTAATTAAGTACAAGGACTTAATTATACTTCAAATGGGTCAAATTAATTTTATTTGGGGCTGAATTGGTGAAAAATTAAGTTTGGGAGCCTAATTTGGGCTTAATTGAGAAGATTGGAATTTTAAGAGACCAAATTTAATTTTTACCAAGTTAATTGATTGACATTAGGGGCCAAATTGCAAGAAAATTGAAGTTTTGGGGTCAATTAGGGGCTAAATTGTACAAATCCTAGGCCAAGGACCATTCTGCAATAGGCGGCAAACTATGAGGATTCAATTGACAAAAACCGGGGGTGAAATTGAAGAAATTGAAAGTTTAATGGTCAATTAGGGGTTAAATTGACAAAATCCGAGACCAAGGACCATATTGTAAAAGGCGCGTAATTTCGGGGCTGCAATTGTAGTTCATCAGGGGCTTAATTGCATTAAATCCAAATTTTATGGTCAATTAGGGGTTCAATTGCATGAATGTGAAAGCCGGAGGACTGAATTGAAAATCAGATTAAATAGCTGTTCATTGTCTTCCCCGTTTTACACAAAAGAAACAGCATGGGAGCCTTAGTTGCAGGTGCATTTAATGCTTGTTTTCTCCATAAAATAGAACAAAAATTGCACGTAAAGGATCCCCTGCAGTTGGTTTACAACCCCATCTGAACGGTTCATGATGAATGACAGCACAGAGACGCCGACGACGGCGTGAAGAGGTCAACTCAGGCAGCCTTTTCCTGCAGATTTGACAACTCAGGGAGGCCAATTTGAACCAACGGTTGGGATCCTTCCCAACAGAATAAAGGGCTGAAATTTTTCTCCAGTGTAGACAAGATTGCCCTCTTCCACCGCCTATAAATAGAGGCGGAGTTGATGGCCTGAGGGAGAAGAAAATCGAACTCAAAGTTGGTCGAAAACCAGCCTTCCCTGCTCATTTTTCCTGCAACCGATCTTTTCTCTGCCTTCTCTCTCCACCGTGGCTTTCAGCCACCATCATCTTCATCACCCGTCTTCTCTCCATCATCCCCACCTCTAGTAGCCATCAAACCATCTCACGTGGTGGTTGCACCACTTCTCTCTCTCTCTCCTCTGTAAAAATCTTCTTCTCTGCCACTGCAACCGGCCTCAACAGCAGCAACAGCAGAAGCAGTTGCCAACACCTTGCCCAGAAGCCCTTTTCCTTCCCAAAGACAGCCAGGGTAGCAGCTCTCTCTCCAGCCACTCCGACAACTCCAACCGCGAGCTTCCCTTCTCCTTCGCAGGCGCTGTTTTCTTCCTCTTCCAGCGGAGACCAGAGCCAGCCACTGGCCTCACCACCGCAGCCACACCGTGCACCACCGGTCAGGACGCCAGCTCCCTCAACGCCAGGTAAGCCTCCCTCCTCCCTTCTCTGTTATCGCTGCACGTGAACAGTGCAACGTGAATTATAATTCACGCTGCACTATTTCGTGCAACTTAGTCACTGGGCTGCCAGTGACTAAGTTGCTTTGGGCTGGACCTGTTCTAGCCCAGCCCAGTTGGCTGGGCCGGGTCCAGCCCGTCCCCAAAATAAAAAACAATATGTTGGGCCGAGTTCAGCCCAACCTTTTTGGGCCAATGCCAGCCCACCTGTTTTTGTGTATGTGTTTGGCCCAGCCCACATGTTTAAATAATAATTAATTAATTAATTAATATAAAAATAAATAATAAAAAAAAAGTTTCAAAAATCCTTTCAAAAAAATTTGTGATTTTCAAAAATACTTTTCTACCATTTTTTTCATAATATCGGGTTGTATATTTACACTGTAAAATACAAATCCGGTATTAAAATACCCGGTTTTCTCCGAGATATTTCATAAAAAAAATTATTTTCATGCATACGGACAAATCCTAACTTTTTTTAAGCATATTTTTTCTCAAAAAAAAAAGAAATTGCATCTTTTTCATGTTTAAAAATCCAAAGATGGATATCGTAACCGGTTTATGATTATCCATTAGGATTTGGCCAACATGTCAAAAAATTTCCAATCTTTTTTTAGGGTCTAGATGTAGACTTTAATATTTATGGGGTGTAAAATTACACGATAAAGTACACCCTCAGATATTAAAGATACGAGGTGCTAAAATTCAGACTTTAGAACGGTTAGGATTTAACCCGATAAGGTAGAGACTCCCTCATGAAGGGAGATCTGCCTTGAACCTTAGAAAAGACCAACGAATAGAAACTCGACCTAGAAAAACAATCAAATAACAATGCAGCTTACCTTAGGTAGGGTGCACTGGGGGTGATGCATCTTCCCCTTGCATAACCAGTCCCTTACCCAGACTCTCGCAGACCATAGGTTCTTAGTGACCATAATACTAGGTGGCGACTCCTAAACATTAATCATAATTCTATGATTAAAAACCATTTTCAACACACAACACCTCATCAGGAGGCACGATATGAGCCTCCGCCGTCGCCAGACGACGTCGCGCCCCCCGCGACACCTACAATCATGATCTTCAAAAACGGGGAGAAGAAAGATGCAATTATTGGTTCTGTGCCCAAAACCACACTGATTTCCAACATGAAGAAATTCTTATACAGGAGGGTAACATAAATCCTTTGAAAGG
>Ga0325402_1005808_pt1 | contig 11598 bp, 6 predicted proteins | sample PopdelMetagenome_22_FD_207212 | JGI IMG/M metagenome (GOLD analysis project Ga0325402, IMG submission 207212) | Populus deltoides microbial communities from Bellville, Georgia, United States - Xylem-PdKOR-R3 | ecosystem: Host-associated > Plants > Phyllosphere > Stem > Wood/Secondary xylem...
AAAAAACAATATATAATTAAGTTGAATAAAATATAATTAATGTTCACAAGTGAAGTGGTGAAAGAATTTAATGAAAAAGTCATTCTTAGCCCGGTAAGATTAGCCCAAATGCAATCCCATGATGGTAGGTCCAGTGATACCATTCAGCAACGAGACACCCAAGTTTCGCAGCTTGCTAGCTTGTCTGCACAGATATTTCCCTCCCTGTACACGCGTAGAACCTTCAAATTCTATTTTTTTTTTAATTATTATTAATATAGATATCCAGACGAGTTTATACACACTTAAAACTAAAGAGTCACATGTGACCTATATTGCATGTTACAGTTTTATTTAAAGGAGACAGAGGACTACCTGAGAGTCAGTCTTCGCCATCAGTTTCCTCACACCTTCCTTGCTCCAAAGTCATGTCCAAGCCGATGCTAACAGCCCATAGCCCAGCCCATATCCCAGCCCATACTGAGCTACAAATACCAGCTGTAGCTGCAAAGCCCCCTATGATATGAGCCTATAGACCAGACCTTAATGAAACCCGGCCCATTATTCCACTGGGTTTCCCTGTGAGGCCCCATCTGAGTTTAAATTTGAACCACCTATTGGAAAGGACTTCAGATATTGCAAAACGGGGTTTAAATACCGCTAGTAATTAGTGATTACAGTAACGTGGGCTTGCCAAGATAAATTGTGAAAAAACGCAGAGCCTATCTATGCCCAGATTTTGCACGGGTTAGTCCATTTCAAAAGTATCATGGTTGGAGGACGGTGGCTTCTTCTATCTCTTTTGACCTAACATATATTAGTTCGTGCAGCACTGCAACTGCAAGGTAAAGCAAATTCAACCACCAAAATATCTCCTCCTCCTCCTCCTCTTTCTTCAGGAAGGTTCCCCAGGTTTTCGTGGGCCGTGATTGGACCTTGTCTGTAAAGGACGGGCTCTGTAAGAGATCAAGTAGCTACTAGATTCTCTAAAGAAAAGGACGGCCACGTCCTACCCATTTCCGGGTCAAATAAGAAATCGCAAAAAAAAAGGCCACGAGGCTAGGCCGCCAATAAGTCGACCTTTACAACTTGGATAATTCGAACCTGTTGAATAAGACTTGCCGTCCCGGAGGCCACTAAAATATAACTCCTGGCAATTAACCATGCATGTTCACATGGTTTTGCTCCGATGACAAGCTGGTTTCCTAGACATACTATCGTGTTGGTTTGAATTTAAGGAAAGGAAATTAACGAGAGAGGGGTTATTACAAATACTCTAATCTTAATGTTGATAACTTGTTTAAGATTTGATTATGGAGGTTTCTAATCATAGCAAACAAGAATACTCGAGTGTTATAACCAAAAATAAAAATAAAATGTAAAACGCATTTAACCTTGTTTAAGCCATTTGAAAAGTTCAACAATCGAAGATGATAGGAGTCCAACCCTTCAATCAATGTCAAAGAAAATTAGGTGTTCCTGCAAATTAACATTTGCAAATTTTATTATTAAGAGTTCTTCATTCTACTCTAGCATTCATTAGAAGATGTTATTCAACTGTGAAAATGCTTGTTGAGCTGACTCCTGCCTTACCCACTTGGCGTTGGTTCAGTTTTGTGCTCCAACTATGCCATTTGACCTTTTTTTTTCATCGCTTTGACCTTGTTTTCAACCCAGTTTTTTTATAAACTTTGGTTTTGACTGGCAAATATAATATTGTTTTGTTCTGCTGCTGGGACATCTTTGGCAAAGCTGATTTGGGTGAGTGGTGGATCTATGGCAATTTCGGGTGCCAAAGGAAAAGGAGAACACTACAAGCTAAAATAAACTGGGAAAACAAGACCATTAGCACATGCCGTGGCACATAGATTTGAATAAACTGATTTTTCTCAAAGAAATTATACAATACTGCACTACCTGATCCATTTGTTGACTGGAAAGTAGCTAGAAACCTTTGCTGGTTAATCTCACAAACTTGTACCCCTCCACAAGACATGATTGATTCATAAATTATACTATTAACTTTGAGTTAAGCCATTCTAGATCTTTGTTATGGATGTAATAATTTAATTTGATGAGCATCCTTTGTTGACAAGCAACTAAGCAAAGCACACGAATGGAGTCTTGAAGATGGCTTTATAGACTGCCATAGGTGTTGAAACTTTAGGCCAAAGTATTTATAAAACTAGTCTCTAATTGAATTACATTTGTAGTTTGCCAGTAAGATAAGAAAAAGATGGTCTAAATCATTTAAAATTTTGTCTGATGCTTTAAGTCTCTAACATGCAAAGCACAATGACTGGTAACGTTCACATCCTGATCTATGGTCTGGTTAAATAATACCAAGTCTATTAATTATCAGCTTTTGATCAATTGTGTGTAATAAATTAAGGAAATGGCAGCATCGTACTGTTATTCTATGTGAGCTTGTTTCAACTCAATCCATTATTTTTGTTGTGCTTTAACCAACCGGGTGTCTCCAAGCTAGGGAAATGTATCAAAAGAAAAGGGATGTTTCAACCACTTTGCTTTCCACTTTTGGGGGCATTGCTGAGTTCAAACTCTTCATTCTGTTTCATACTTTTGTTACTTTCCTCTGTAATTATTGCCCATGATTTATGATGCATGCATATTAGCTGTTTGGATTAAAAAAAAGGTGAAAAGGATCACCATTACTGATAGTAAAAGTGAGAAACAACATACACTATTTTTGGAGGAAAAAAAACAAATTAATCCTCGATTCTAGCTCGACTTAACACCAATATTACTGGAATTCTAACCTATCATTTATAACAAAAACAAATTAATAATAGAAAAAAAAATCAAACAAAAGCCGGCCCTAGTGAAGAGTTGCACTTAGAACACATACAAAGTTAATTCAATTCATTGATACGAGGAAATCCCCCTTTCGGGGAAAAAACTCATTCAATTAATTATAAGATCAAAGTAGCGAGAATTAAAGAATGTGATGCTTAAACTAGGGTAAAATATGCCAGGCAAACTTAAAATGTAAATAATCTTTATTTAAGTTATTTAACGTAGAACACAAATTTAATTTAACATGGAGATTTCATGAAATTTTTATTCAGCTTTTTATTTTTCCTTGTAGTTTGATTTTTTTAAAATTTTTTTTATCATATTTTATGTGAGGCCAATTATATAACTGATAAATTTGCAAAACAAAGTATAAGAATAACATATAACTTAATTATTACTTAGATCTGATTGTCTAATGTTGAGAGTAGTTAAATTTTAGATATCTTCAAGGGTTTAATTATTTTAAACAATTATGATGATTTAGGTATTTATTATCTTTTTATTTTACATTTTTTTTTGTATTCGCATTAATTATACAAAAATCACATTGTTTAGAGTTATTTAATGAAATCCTAACATAATTTAACAATCCACGACCAATTCTTTTCACTAGTTTTTCTCATGAATTTAAATAAATTAGATCCAGGCTATAATTGACGAGTTCCTGACACATTTTACTCTTAATAATAATTATATAAGATGATTTGATTTCGTTGAGCTTAAGGTTTGTCCAAATACTGACCCAAAGCAATGCACCATATTGAAATGTAAGGGAAGTATTGCTCCAGCAACTCGATGCGAAGTGAAGTTATACTGAAATTCTACAACTAACTCAATTAAAATTGTTCTTTGTAAGGTCAGGAAAGTTATCCTATTCAGACCATGAAACGACTGGTCACTGCTGCAACATTTTGTTTCTTCTGCTGACTTTTGTGGCCATGGCTGCCTATGTTTGTCAATCAGCCTGATTAAACCTTCAACACTCAGACCGGGCCAGTATTTTAGTCTTACATAATCAAAATATTATGGACTTTCACTCCCCTGAGCGCGCTAAGTTTCTCATCTTTCTTGAAAATGCACTTGGTGGGTTTTGTTAATAAACCAAGCATTATCGAAACAAATGGTTGGTGTCACCGGAATACATCATGATACTTTTTTATTTGGGGTCAAATTGGAGGTAGATCCTGGACTATAAAATGAAGGTTTCTGAATTTTCTTCCGCCATTCTTAAGATCTGAACATACCACGTCATAGCCAAGATCTCAAATTAATCAACAGTAACTGTTGGCTAGTAAATATAGTGTTCCATTCGGCGGATGAGATGTAGGTAATTAAAAGTGAGAGATGTTACTCCATTATGCAGTCGAGGTCCAAGTATTTGCAGGGAAAAGAAAAAAAAACCAACGAATGGATATTGGAGTTAATTAGTCTTCATGGTCTTTCACAAAAAAAAATTCATCCTCGTAGTTTCAGAAGCTATATATTTAACCCATATTCTTAAATGTGCTTATAACTTAATTCTTTCGACAATCTTTTTTTTTTATTTTTTTTACCAAAAAAAAAGAGGAAAGGAGAAGTAGTTCTGATGGGAAAATATGACGACGAAAAAAGGCATTTTTAGAACAAAGAGTAATAAATTGGTGATGGTTAACCTTCGTTAAGGGATTATCTAATTAATTTCTATAATATAAGGATTAAATATAACTTTGATATAATTAAATCAAAATATTACTATTTTATATAACAAAAAAAGGCGCAATAGTATGCATCTAGAGGGGGGGAATAAAAGGTGGTTAATTAGCATACCACAGTAATACACGACTGATTTGATTGACTTGCGCAACTAGGAAGTAAGTTAATTTTATTAAAAAAACACAAAAGTAGAAATAAAGAAAATCCAAAAGACACGGGTCTGTTTACAGCATGGACTTGACATGAGAGAAGCCATTGAATCTGGACTGAAGTATCTTAATTTCTTTAAGTTTCCGAGTCATACTTCTAATCACCATAAATTCACGCTCGATCTACAGCATCAACATCTTAGGCTACATTACGTATTTAGTTATTGCTTTCATTTTCACAGCGAGGCTGCTACTGTAGTTACATCTCCACTACCATCAACTTCGTCTTCGTCCTCGTCATCTTTTGCTGCTATTTTCAATATTGTGATCATCATTGTTATCAGATCATAAATTCACTTTTCCCTGTAAATTGATCATGATGTGCTACTAATCTATTTCTCAGGCAACTACACGTCGATGATTGAGCATCCGGAGCAGGGATCAATACAGGATCGTTGGTTCCCCACGCCAAAAATCCAAGTCTTGATTAATTATCGAGTAGCTAGCAATTTGGTGATGGAATATTGTTCTCATTTGATAGTACTCACTTGTGGTCAATTTGCTACATGAAAACGTAACTATGGACGGTTAACTAATACATCCTCGTATCTGACTGCCGTGATTCTCCTCCAAGTCTAAGCCTGAACAATTAAACCAAAAGAAAGGCACGTATTCTCATAATTTAGACACGTCAAACCCTAATCAGATGTCAATGTAATGTTGGCAAACGCAAGTATAATTCCCCACCATTTAAATGGCAAAATGCAGACGTGAACCAATCACAAATTGACGCACCACCTGCTTGTAGGAGCAACTTCCATTAATAGTTACCTGTAATTATGCAAATCTGATAGCGCGCCAAGTTTGCCCGTTGAAGACGAAGGGAATAAGACCCATCGAACCCTTTGAAGGTCACCAACGTAAAGTGATGTTTCATTATCATGATCTCAAATGAAAACTTCTTTTGGTCCCCGCGATGGTGGCCAATGAACATGTGTCCATAAGCCAGTCGTCTAACACGTTTCTGTACCACGTCATCCATTCGTATCAGATCTCCTTCTCTCCCCCACTTTGGTGGTGTGAACTTTACTAAGAAAGACGGTGAACAATCAAATCGAAAATGACTAAACTAATTAAGAAAACTTATAATAATCTTAAGCCCTGGTGGTGCAACAACACGCTCGACCATTAAGAAAATGTTTTTAATCAATCAAAGGGATCGGATAAATATAAATCTGTCAAGTTTGCAGAGTTAGAAACCAACATAGTCACGTATACTTGATATATAAATGGCAAAGGTCAAGGGAACAAATTAACACACACGCTTTAACCTTAAAAATTCTATCTTTAATGAAAGCAAGCGTCCAGGAGATGAGACAATGGGGGTCGTCCATTGCTTAGTTCCTTGGCTGCTTTCTTGATCATCTACTTAATTAGCTAAATATGTCTAACTATAAAATGCCACGATTGCTTAATTCAATGACAATGTTGAATCCTTTTATAACTTCATTAACATATACTAAACATGATTGAATTTTTATTATACTAATTAATAATGAAAAGCCAAATTTTTTTTTCACTTCGGTCCTTAAATTTTTTAGATTTTTTTTCAATTTCATCATTTAATATTTGATTTATTAGGTATAAAACTTCATAATTTATTTCGATTTACTTTCTAGGTTATCCCGATCTCATAACTCGGGTTATAAATTTTGCGGGCTAGTCGTATTGACCTAGGTTATTTTTTTGTCCATTTTTTTCCAGTTTCATTCTTCAACACTGAGTTGATTGAAAATCATAATCTATAATTTTTTTAAAATCGCTTTCTATGAATTTATCCCAGTCTTCTAACTTGAATTTGGCAGGTTAACCCAGGTGGACCTGAGTTATTTTTTGTCTTTATTTTATTTTCAATTTAATACTTCAAAATCAGGTTGATTGGAAATTAAAATTTATAATTTTTTTATTTGTTTTTTATGTGGTTATCACATTCTTATGATCCAGTTACGAGTTATGCCGATTGACTCAAGTTATTTTTTTTAGATGATTTTTTTAATATCATATATAAAATAAAACAATGTTTTCTTATTTTCTTATTATTTTTTAAATCCTGACCAAAAAAAAAGTTCAAGTAATTCTTGAGCCAATGTTTTATGCAACTGTCTTATCCGGACTTAATTAACATATAATCCACATTTACTATGATGCATCCACTGATAATTTTTTTTAATGATCTCTTTTTAGATTCCAACCTTAGATGATAAGTTGAAAATTAAATCCATTAATCATAAAAAATTAGCTGTTAAGGGGCGAGCATGATCCTTTGATCAAGCACAAACTTTCTTTAACCAAATTGATTAAATTTCAATATATTTATATTAGTTTAATTGACACCGATTTTGTCACCTAAGATACTTGACAAGGCTCGACTAAACAGAACGCGGAAAGCGGCTATTTATTGAACATGACTAACGAATATCTATACGTGCAAGAAAGTCTCCTAAGTTTTAAACAGCACCTTTTTATTATATTAGTTTGATTAAGAATTTTTCCATGCTTTTGATGTAATGTATAGTGATTAAAAAAAAAAGAAATTAGAGTTTCTCAATGTCCAAAATAATTGTAGAGAAAACTCTCAAAAATAACACACAAATTTTTTAACTAAACCAGCTTAATTAATAAAAATTCAAATTAAATGAAATTTCAACCTAACAAAAAAAATAACTAGAAAAGTAAAATAAAATACAAAATAACAACTTTCAAATTTAATTTAAGTATGATGTTGACCTCAACTGATATTACTGGTTCAATTACTTATATTAAAATAATATAACCATTTCAACTCGTTTCAACTGTAAAATAAAAAATATATTTATTTTTGTTAGAAAAATCATTAAAATTGTCCCTATTAGATTTAAAACTTTGAATAATTAACCAATGATGGTTAAAGTACAATAAATTGTATGATTTTCATGGCATGCCTTTTAAGTTGATGCTTTTTTTTTTCCACCAAGACATAAGCTTGTCAAACTTTCATAAGAAGCTTTATACCTAACAAATACAACTTGCAATAGAAAATCATACGCATGCCTCTTCAAAGAGGTCAAAAAATTGGCGAGGAGAGAAAAAAAGGTGCTACCAACATATATTTGGGTCAAAGACGCTTCAGCTTAATTCATAAGAAAAAAAAGAAGAAGAAGTTCAATTATGCTATAATTTAACTGTAATGAAAATAAGAGAACACAATAGCTATTGGGTTTAACAGGGATAAGTGGATTTTATCAGCTCTGCGTTAATATCTAATTAAGAGTTCTAAATTCAGAGAAAGATTGTGAGAAAGAAATTCTATTTTAGACGTGGATGATCTACATGATCATAAAATTAAGATCTATTTGAAAGAATTTAATTTTAATGAGTGATAAATAAGAAAAAAAAAACCCAGATATTGAGATCGATGGCTAGTTGCTATCCACAATATATATGGGTGGATATGAACACCGTCCAGTGGAAATGTCAACCCCATTGATCCCTAAAACCCGCTCGCTTTCGACTAAAGACCAGGAAACAATGGATGGTGTCACTCTCATGTATATCTCCTCTTAATTAATGCTCTTGTAATTCTTTCTTCGGCTACTGGATTTCCATGAAACAGCTGACTTTATCTTGAAACAAGTTTTGTTTAAGTTGAAATCTGTTAACTTTTATTTGTTTCTATATATGTCTAAGGATATATGTACGCGTGTTCTAAGCCCTAAACCACGAGTTTAGTTGATTTCAACTATTAGCTGCTTGGTATTTGGTACAATGTCTACAATGATACATAAATAATTTATAAAAAGGGCAATTAAGCTCGTGCATTATCATATAATATAAGGTAAGAACTCAATGAACTTAACGTCAATCATTCAGTTACACACATGAGAGTGGTTGATTCAGATTTATTTATTTTTTACTTTATAATTAGGTGGTATCGAGAGCCTATTTTAGACACCGAACTCGAGTCTATCTTTCTAATTTATTAAAAAATAAACTGTGTATAAATAAATAATCAATCGTAGCATATGAAATATATAGTAAATAAATCATTTTTAAAAAGATTTAAGTTTTTTTTTTAATTCTTTAGATAACTCGTGTTTTTCATAGTTGTAATTAAACGTATTAAATTAGTGGTCAATGATATTTAATTTACCATAACAAAAACATTAAAAACATAAAAAGAAAAATTATTCAAGAAAAGTTTGGAATGTATATAATTTTAAATCTATAAACTAGGAAACATAAAATTCACGTCAAATATGCTTTCGCATAGCTATAATAAAAGAACACTATAGCATGCATATTAAATATCTATTTAAACTTGCAATTGATATAAAGTTAAAGTTCTAGTATGCATGCTAATAATAAAAATAATTATTCTTAACTTAAAACAAAAAAAAAATAACACTTACTTCTTGAAGCACTTTAAAATAATAAAACTTCTGGTTGTTGTTAAGAATTAATTATTTGTCTTTAAATCTTCATTGCTCCTCACTCATGAAACTATGATGTTTACAATATGTCTTCTAAGATCCCAACAACACCATCTTGGTTTAGATATACTTCTAAATAAGATATTTGAATCAAAAGTTAAGTAGTTCAAATATCTCTTGACAAGATGAACCTAAATTCTAGATTTGAGAGGAAAACTCAAATATAAAAAGAGAAGAAAACACTAAAATGTATAAAAATCTCAAAAACATTGTTAAAAACTCTTCCTTCACCCTCTTTTTTATTGCGGATTTTAAAAGCTAAAAAATTAAAGAATTAATTATGGTAATAATCAGAATTAATTTCACATTATCAATCTTTGAACATAATGATTATAAATCTATATTTTTTAAACTGAATACTGTTCAGATTTGCAACAAAAGCTTCTAGATCTTTTAACATTCATGGGTTGAATTGGACAATCACTAGGCTGAAAGAAATAGTATTTCATTGGCCAGGCCCAAATTTAAATTTTAGTTGGAAAAAAAAATATTTTGTAATCCAAAATATTATTTTATAATAAACCTAAACCCAGGTTTGACCCAAAACCCGACCACAAGCCGGTCCGGCAGGCGTGTATGAGTTTAAGTCCAAAACTCACTTTGCCTAGAACCTCTCCTTTTAAAAGCTTGCTTGCCATTTCGATTGAATTTTAATTTTTTGACTATCCACTTTATAAACATTAAAAAAGTTTTATTTCTTTTTAATTTAGGGTATAAAGCTTTAGAGGGTTTTGTATTTTATAAAATATACTAACTAAGAATTCTTTGAGATCAATTTCTTATTCACCTATAATTTATTTAAATCATGTTAATATTTTATGTTAAAGAGTATATATTTGAGATTAATCCAACACAGTTTTAATACTAAAAATAGTTTTTTTTTAATTTCACCTCAAATATATCCACTAACCATTTTTTTTTTTTGACAAATTCTCAACAACTTGTACTCAATTATTCAATCCAATATCTCAGGATTTTTTTTCAGATCTTAAATTAAAGATTTTACATTTACATAGCCAACTATGATCCTATTTAGTACTTGGTACGTAAGAAAAAGTTATTAGATGGTTGAGTTTGTTAAACATAATAGTAATTTGTTAAATTATACAGGATTTATATTCTTAAAATGTCTGCAAAACAGTGATGAAAATGAAGTCCACTCGCCTGCAGTACCACTAAGATCTAGCTCGAAGAGTTTTGGTGTCTTGGTGGCCAGAGTATAATAATAACAATACTAATACTAATAAAAATAATAATAACACTGTCAAAAGACTGGAGTTCCTTCATCTTTTTCTTTTTTCCTTTTTTTTTTTTTTTTTGTCTCGTCCCTTTTTGGGGAGTATAGAAAAAGTCCTCCGGTAACAAGAATCTGTCCAGAACTTCTACTTTTCCATAAAAGCCACTTTCACATTGCATCTGTATTGTTAACCCCCACTTACAACTAGCGTATACTTTTCAATTAGATTATTTGCTTGAACCATGCAAGTGTCAGATTAATTTGTTCTATTATAAAAAAATATTTAAGTATTACTAATGTATTTTTTAATGAATTTTTTTTAACAAAATAAAAGTTAATTTGATGTAATCTAACTAATTTTATGAGTCTAAAAACAATTTAGACAATTATTAAAAACATTCTTTAACTAAAAATAAATTTCGAGATATTTTTTTTTTAATATCGAGTTGGAAATCTATTGGATCAACCTAAATAAACTTGGATTAACTTGCCAAATCCGCGACCCGAGTCATAAGATCGGGATAACCCTATAGAAAGCAAGTTGAAACAAATTATAAAATTCAATTCTCAATTAAACCAATATTGAAAGTTGAAATTGAAAAAAAAATCAATTAAATTTTTTTTTAAAAAAAATAACTTAAGTCAACATAGCTAATTAACATGTCAAACTCGCAACCCGAGTTATGTGACTAAGATAACCTCATAAAAAAAAATCAAAATAAATTATAAGGCTCAATTGCCAATCAATCTAATATAATTGAATGATGAAAAATGAAAAAATTAAGAATTAAAAGTATGAATAAAAAAATTAATCGAAGTCAACTCGCCAAACTTGTGATCAAGATAATGAGATCGAGATAACCTTATAAAAAACAAAAAAAAAATATGTAGTTTAATTTCGGTCAAAGTTAATATACTGAATTCAAGATCTAAGTAACGATATCAAGATAAGAAAATTCAATATGATAAAATTAAAAAAAAACTAAAAATAAAAAAACATTATTTAAGTTAACATTGCATCAAAGTGAATTCCCCTCTAATTTCTCAATTAGTTTTCGTTAATAAGATACAATCACAGCAACTTGCTTTGAAACAATGTAAGTTTATAACTTCATCAGGAAAGGTCCTATTTATGATGTTTTAAACAGTGAATGATATGTATAGGCCTCTCTTTCCGCAGGAAGTGGCCAATATG
>Ga0325402_1005810_pt1 | contig 11595 bp, 5 predicted proteins | sample PopdelMetagenome_22_FD_207212 | JGI IMG/M metagenome (GOLD analysis project Ga0325402, IMG submission 207212) | Populus deltoides microbial communities from Bellville, Georgia, United States - Xylem-PdKOR-R3 | ecosystem: Host-associated > Plants > Phyllosphere > Stem > Wood/Secondary xylem...
TTTTTTTTTTTTACTTGGAAAAAGGAAGAAGGAAGAGAACTCAATTGTTTCCAAATAGAGACTCTGGCGACCTGCACACGGTAACCTGTGGAATCAAAGAGCACCCCAACGGCTTTTACTTTAAGAAAACCAATCCATTAAAAAAATATAAAATGAGAAAAGCCAATGGGCCTACCCTTTTGACTTTCTTCCCAGCAGGGACCACACCCGACCGTTTCATTCAAAATCTAACCGTCAGATCACTTCCCATTTACGGTTCAGATTAAACGACCGTTGTTGTGATTAAACCCCAACCCTTTTCCAAAAGCCTCAAAAACATTCAAATCGAGCCGTTGCCATCTCCGTTGAAGATCTTCATCTTCACTTGAAACTACTTAACTTCCTTTGGGTTCTCTTCATTTTACATTCTCTTACTTTCCAAAGATACATACAATACAAGCCTCAGCATTCGAATGTGCCACTCGTGAGAGTTTTTTTTTAAAAAAACCTTCAAGCATCAAAGAAAATGGTGAAAAGGGCTAGTTCTCCGTGTTCATCTCCAGTGACCATAACAGTCTCCTCAGGAGGCAAAGGAGGAGGAAGTAGAAGCATGGGCTTAACTAGTCCAGTACCAAGAGCTTCCATTTCAAACAACCCAAATTCCCCTCTTAGCAACAGTAGAAACAGAACCCCAAGTGGAGGCAGATACTGTTCAATGTCCAGAGGTGATACCACGGAGGAGATTAATTCAGAGTTCGTCTCCTACACTGTCCATATACCTCCCACTCCAGATCACCAGAGCTTCTCAGCTTCACAGACAAGCCTAACTGAAGACATCACTAATGCTGCCAAACCTGAGAGGAGTTTCATTTCTGGTACTATTTTCACTGGTGGGTTCAATTCTGTCACACGCGGGCATGTAGTTGATTGCTCAATGGAAAACAACGAGTCTCTGAAATCTGGGCTTGTTTGTGGAATGAAAGGTTGTGATGAGAAAGCAATTAGGGGAAAATGTGAATGTGGGTTCAAGATTTGTAGAGATTGTTATTTAGATTGTGTAGGGTCTAATGGAGGGGGCCATTGTCCTGGTTGCAAGGAACCATACAAGGATGCTGATGATGAAGCTGAGGATGACGATGATTATGATTATGATGAGGATAAAAGTGAAGCAGATGATCAGGCACTACCATTGCCTAAATTGGATAAGAGGCTTTCACTTGTGAAGTCGTTTAAGGCGCAGAGCCATCCTCCTGATTTTGACCATACTAGGTGGTTGTTTGAGACGAAGGGGACTTATGGTTATGGAAATGCTGTGTGGCCTAAAGATGGGTATGGTGCTGGATCAGGTGCTAATGGATTTGAGCCTCCTCCAGATTTTGGAGAGAGAAGTAGGAGGCCTTTGACCAGGAAGGTTGGGGTTTCTGCTGCAATTCTCAGCCCTTACAGGTAAAAACAAAACCCATACACTTGAATCTATGATTTTGGCTATATGGCTAGATATAAACCGGAAACAAAGAAAAACTTAATCATTAATGCTACTCGCCATTTGATTTTCATGGTTTAGTATTTGGTTATTTGTTTTAGATCACATATGTGCTGGTTTGATATTCTCAATTTATTGGGTTACTTACGGTTTCAGAAGATGGGTTTTATGCTAATTGTCGTTTGGAAGTGGGAGTTTATCACTCTGTTTGTAATCTGTAGGATTATGTGATTATTAGTGAGTTTTTTTATGTGTAAATAATGTGATTTTAAGTGGTACTGCATGATGAACAACTCAATTGGTGTTGTTAAATCAATTTCAATACGAATTTTTTAGGCGCTGCACCGCCTGTGTTTTGATTAGTGTCTAAAATATGAAGTTATTTATTACTATGCAGACTACTCATCATGATACGTCTTGCGGCTCTTGGTCTATTCCTAACATGGAGAATCCGACACCCCAATCGCGAAGCAATGTGGTTATGGGGGATGTCCATAACTTGTGAGTTATGGTTTGGTGTGTCATGGATTCTTGATCAGCTCCCTAAGCTCTGCCCTGTAAACAGAGTGACTGACCTCTCTGTGCTGAAACAGCGCTTTGAATCCCCCAGTCTTCGAAACCCTAAAGGCCGATCAGACCTTCCAGGCATTGATGTGTTTGTTTCCACGGCTGACCCTGAAAAAGAGCCTCCTTTGGTCACTGCAAACACCATCCTTTCGATCCTTGCAGTTGATTATCCGGTAGAAAAGCTGGCTTGTTACTTATCAGATGATGGTGGATCTCTTTTGACGTTTGAAGCTCTGGCTGAGACAGCTAGCTTTGCCAGAATTTGGGTTCCTTTCTGTAGGAAACACAATATAGAACCCAGGAACCCTGAGGCTTATTTTGGGCAGAAACGCGATTTTCTTAAGAACAAAGTGAGACTTGATTTTGTTAGAGAGAGGAGAAGAGTAAAGAGAGAATATGATGAATTTAAGGTGAGGATCAATTCACTGACGGAGTCAATTAGGAGAAGATCAGATGCCTATAATGCCCATGAAGAGCTTCGAGCGAGGAAGAATCAGATGGAAATGGGGGGCAATCCATCAGAAATTGTGAAGGTACCAAAGGCTACCTGGATGTCAGATGGTTCTCATTGGCCGGGAACTTGGACTTCTGGAGAAGCAGACCACTCAAAGGGAGACCATGCAGGTGTAATCCAGGTAATTAACTCTCTTGCTTATGAGTTTTTTGTAAATTTTCTAGAGAATGAGATGTTGAATGGAGTGTCCTTCAACATTTTTGCTTTTCGCTTTTCTTTTCAGGCTATGCTAGCTCCTCCAAATGCAGAACCTGTTTTTGGTGTAGAAGCAGATGGTGAAAACTTGCTTGACACCACAGAAATTGATATCAGATTGCCAATGTTGGTCTACGTGTCTCGAGAGAAAAGGCCAGATTATGATCACAACAAGAAAGCTGGGGCAATGAATGCTTTAGTGAGAACCAGTGCAATCATGTCAAATGGTTCATTCATTCTGAATCTGGACTGTGATCACTACATCTATAACTCCTTGGCTTTGAGGGAAGGGATGTGCTTTATGCTTGATAGGGGTGGTGATAGGATCTGTTATGTTCAGTTCCCACAAAGGTTTGAAGGGATTGATCCAAGCGATCGGTATGCTAACCATAATACAGTATTCTTTGATGTGAGCATGAGAGCTCTTGATGGCCTACAGGGTCCTATGTATGTTGGGACAGGTTGTATTTTCCGCAGAACAGCTCTTTATGGGTTTAGTCCTCCTAGAACTACAGAGCACTACGGATGGTTTGGTAGGAAGAAAATTAAACTGTTCTTGAGGAAACCCAAGGCCGCAAAGAAGCAAGAGGATGAGATGGCTTTGCCAATCAATGGGGACCAGAATAGCGATGATGATGATGCAGATATTGAGTCTTTGCTTCTGCCTAAAAGGTTTGGGAACTCTACTTCTCTAGCTGCATCCATCCCAGTTGCAGAATACCAGGGAAGGCTGCTTCAAGATTTGCAAGAAACGGGTAAACAAGGAAGACCAGCTGGTTCCCTTGCGGTGCCTCGTGAGCCTTTAGATGCTGCAACTGTTGCAGAGGCAATTAGTGTTATCTCTTGTTTCTACGAGGACAAAACTGAGTGGGGAAAAAGAGTAGGATGGATATATGGTTCGGTAACAGAAGATGTGGTGACTGGTTATCGTATGCACAATAGAGGATGGAGGTCGATTTATTGTGTAACCAAAAGGGATGCATTTCGAGGCACAGCACCCATTAATCTAACAGACAGGCTCCACCAAGTCCTTCGATGGGCAACAGGCTCGGTAGAAATCTTCTTTTCACGGAACAATGCTCTATTTGCTACTCGCCGGATGAAATTCTTACAGAGGGTGGCATATTTCAACTGCGGAATGTACCCTTTCACATCCATGTTTCTCATAGTTTATTGCGTCCTACCTGCAATTTCTCTTTTTTCTGGCCAGTTCATAGTCCAATCCCTCAGTGTGACCTTTCTAGTCCTCTTGTTGGCCATCACCATCACCCTATGCTTGCTTGCAATTCTAGAAATCAAATGGTCGGGAATCACACTTCATGATTGGTGGCGAAACGAACAGTTTTGGTTGATTGGTGGAACAAGTGCCCATCCTGCAGCAGTTTTACAAGGACTACTGAAGGTTATAGCAGGAGTTGACATCTCATTCACTTTGACATCTAAATCTGCCACGCCTGAAGATGCAGATGATGAATTTGCTGACTTATATGTGGTTAAGTGGAGCTTTTTAATGGTCCCTCCTATTACAATAATGATGCTGAACCTGATTGCAATTGCAGTAGGAGTTGCAAGAACTTTGTATAGCCCATTTCCTCAGTGGAGCAGGCTCGTTGGAGGAGTGTTCTTCAGCTTCTGGGTTTTGTCCCATCTTTACCCCTTTGCCAAAGGCTTGATGGGAAGGAGGGGAAGGGTCCCAACCATTGTCTATGTGTGGTCCGGATTGCTCTCCATCATCATTTCTTTGCTGTGGGTGTACATTAGTCCTCCTGGAACACAAGACTACATGAAGTTTCAGATCCCTTGATGTGTATTGTTGTATCGTAGGTGTAGCTTTTGTGTAAGCAGATGAAGTTCTCTGCTTCATCTTTGTATCACTGTTTAGTTTCATCGCTTTTCTATCCATTTTAATCAATTGATCTTGAACATTAATGTATATTAGATACTTTGCTACCATTTTAAATCCAGCCCGCTGTCTTAGGTTTAAAGCAGGCATTTTAAACTTGCAAAAACCCACTGGTTTGCATCCATACTGAGAGTTCTCCAAGATTTGGCGCTTCTGTGTGCTTCTGCGTGCTTCTGCCAACCTTGGTTGGTTCTTAAACTTGAAAGCAGATAACTTAAGGTGTGTGCTCAACTCCATTTACAGCAAGTTTATTGTGTTGCAGTGAGACTAATAACAGAATGCCAAAAGCGTGGTGGCATGTTCTTGAATTTCAATTACATTTTCGTAGTTGAATCCACACTGCATAACAAAACAATTCATGAGCTGGCTTGTAACAAGAACAGTGGTATCTTATTCTAGAAATGAAACACATCACCTGTCAAAACTCTTTATAATCTCTCAGCTAATCAAGCTCCTCCTGCCTCTCTTATTCTTGTGTGAATTTTGCATCCAATGTGTTGCCAATTGCTAATGCCCCGCAACATTAATGAATATTTCAGGAGCGTGTCCAGGTTGAAAGAAGCTGCTTGCACTCATAACCTCCAAAATCTTAGGGGATATTAGGGAACCGCCGGGAGAAAACTGAACCTTAATTTCTTCTCCTCATGGGGGATGTTAGGGTAAACTTTACTCGCAATAATTGCCAAGAAAGTAACTCGATCATCAGCTTCTGAAGGCTCTCTAAGAACGAATTTTGACTTGCGTACCAGGCTACAGCCGGGCTAATTATAGTACTTGTCGCCTAGGGCTGGCTGCTATTTTTCCTCTACTTTTGGAGTTGGGGTGGATTTACTGCTGTCATGTAGTTACTCTTTGTTCCATTGTTGTTTCCTGAATGGACTAAAATTACAATTTCGTATGCCCCAAAGAGCGTCCTTATTGATGGCTTTACTCATTTCTGAAAATGCTTCACAAGTGACATGACCCACTTGAAAGGAGCAGATAGCTGCTGCTTTGTGGTTTTTGGCTAGCCAGAGTTTAAATGTGATGGCTCCCTAATATGTACAAATACATGTGGTGGTGGACCATGGATGGTTGATGGTCCTTCCTTGCTTATCAACCGAATTTGCTTTCTATAGCTGTAAAGGTTATCAAGACCACGAGTTTCTTTTAAAGATCTCATTCTCTCTTGCTCTTTTTCTTCTTTTGTTTCTTTCTTGAGATTTTCACATGCCACAGATAATGGTTTTGGCCTCAAAATGAAGACGACTGTCTGGCTTGTAAAGCATTGTTAACATCTCTGCTGAGGTGAAATTAGTGGAACCTCTGGGAGTGCCCATTTTTGGGTGTTTCTTTCATTCCTTGTGTAACTATTGATCATGATCTGGTTCGTTAACACTTACCGCCTGTCATGATTTCCAAATAACGAAGTTGGTTCTAGCCTCCGAGATGAAGAGATCGTATAAAAGAGAATCAAGCAACTTGGCTTTGGCGATTTCTAAATTATAGACATTCTAAAACGTGGCGTTTCCTTCAAAATACGGCTAGTTTCTTTGGTCAGTGTCGGCAGCAACGTCACCCTTACATGCATATCTTGTTCAAAATAACATCCAGCCGAAGTTTGTAGTTTATGCCAAGGGACAGGTTTTGCTTTGTTTTATTCTGAGTTTTATATGGAGTTCATAACAGGTGAATCAGGTACGGAATCAAGCCATATCTTACATGTTATCAGTCTTCAATAGGACAACACCTCAACTGGGGCTCGTAAGATTGTTGTTTTTTCTTGCTCCTTTTCCTTTAACTTCAAATGATATATAAAACACACACAAAATCACACATCTACCATCGACGCCGCCCACATGAACAACCTACTCTCTCCAGAACCCCCCCCCCCCCTCGTGTATTCCGTGCTCCGTACTTCCTTCCTCTCTTCTAGAACCATCTGGCCTCATTGAATCTCAATTGAAATACTCTAACAATGGATTCCTAGCATATGATTACAGATAACTTGTGACAGCGAAGCTGTCAAAGTCAGATTGATCTTTTTTCTGTGAGTCCAATAACCACTCAAGGCTGATGCCAAGTCTTAATCAGCATTATTAATATACAAGGAAGAACGGATCGATAATTTATCTGCTTACGAGCAGAGCCTCCAATGAAAGAATCCAAGAAATACCATCATTGATAATACAGGTCACAGGATAATCCTTTTATTTTCATTCTTGATAAGATTGTTTAAAGACAACTCAACTCAATAATGATTAAGCAGCTGATTCCAGGAGAGTCCAAGCAACTGGCCACGTGTGTGATGCCACGCCGAAAGGAATCGGCCCCCTGTCCCTACTATGGACACTTGCTACGCAACAATGCATCTGGGCATGCCACAAAATAAATTTGATTGCCCAGATTCCAAGCTTTGTTTATACATTTCTTAGTTCAGTTGTTAGCTATATTTGTTGGCTGGATAAATTATAATTATACTAGTTACGATCACTTCAAGTAGTAGACTTACCACAAAATACAAACAAGCAAGGAAGAGGGGGGTTGCCACCGAAGTGTGCAAAGGAACGGAATCGAGAGATAGTTCACAAGTCTTGTGCCGCTGCCACCAAGGCAAGGACAAGACAAAATACAGCCCGTGAACTTCTCCGAGATTCTTCCGATTTAGCTCCTCCAGCCGTGAACGATAATTAAGCTTTAGCTCACATGCCCCCAGTCCATGGCCCTTTTACTCTTTTTTGTTCATCGCACTCCACCTACAAGTATGTCAGCTTATCGTTCGAAACATTTTTTCTTCTTCTTCATTTGCTAAATTCATTAGTACCATTTCATTTTTGACAAGAGTTGCTTACAAATTCTAAGAAATGAAGTGCAAAAAAGCTAGAGGATGCGCGAGGAAAAAGAAACCTAGCACAACTCTTTTCCAAGTCCCTTTCCCAAGCACTGTTCTACATTACTCACATAGCCTCCCATTTGTCCAAAAAGAAAACCAAAGCTGCCCTCTGTAAAGTCCTCCCTCCTAATCACAGTGTGCCACATTTTCCCAAATGCCCTATCACTTTGTCGAGAAAATCAATGTTATCACCTTCTGACTCTCCCCACTAACCTCACGGGTACTGATTACAGAGAAGAAATTCCCAAGAGCCTAAAACAAAACAAAATGCACAAGACCAGACCGACACCGACCAAAACGCTAATAATTTACAATTGCAATTTGCAACTGATCCAGTAATTTAATGACATTAAAACGCATAATTTGGCCATCTCAAAAATATCCCCACTTCAATGCCCACTAATTTGTCTATTCCATTCAATATCAACAACTGTACCCCTCCATTGAAGGGCAAGCTTTCCTCCTTCCTTCTGCAGAGATGTTCTGTTTCCACACTAATTGCTGCAGCTTTTAACTAAAATCCCAAAAATACCAAGGAGCACCACCATAACAAATTGAATGTCTCCCTTATTTTTTATATATATATTTTTTTATTTTTCAAAGGCAAGGATAATAGAATAGAATACAAATCGCCTCAGAAATGATTTGATATTAAAATCAAAGAAAAAAAATGAGGTCATAGGAAGAACGAAATTAAAGAACAAAAAAGAAGAAAGAAATTAACAAAAAAAAGTTCCTGACGGGTAATAAATTTACCGGCGAGTAGAATTTATAAACGCGAGTGTCCGTACAAATCGTATGGTGACCACAGGAAATCAAGAGGGCACGGTTGCTTTGAGTCGAGCCTGAGCCACGGCTTTCCGCTACCTGACCAATGCAATAGACTATACGGACCCGGATGCAAGTCCCGGCAACTACCTCTCACATTATCACCACCTAACCCATGCTGGTTCCACCGGTGCTCAATCGGCGCCACATTTCCCGCAAATACCAAAAGATACGGCGGCAAGGAACCCAACTCGTAGATCCGGTCACTCTTCTGGACCTCCATCCACCTCTCAATCCACTTCGTATATTGGGCATGTCTCCACTTCACCAGATCTATCACCATCACTCCAGTGTTAAAGTAACAGGGTTTCCGCCCCCGAAATGTCCCTGAAAACCGCTTATCAGACCAGAAACCCGAAGTGAAATACTTTGTGAAGTTGGCATGACAATATTCTGGAGCTCCGATTGTTCTAGAACCCAAATTAGTAGCCCACAACTTTGCGATATCATCAACGACAACAAGATCAGAGTCCAAATAGATCACTCTTTTAACACAGGTCTCTAGCAAATCAGCCAAATAATTCCTGGCGTAATTGAGTGGCTGCTCAAGCGCTTGCCTAACTGAAGTCGAGATGAGGCTGCGTACAATCTCCGGATCGAAATAATACACTTTGAACTTCAATTGAGGGAAAGTGGATCGAACTAGGGATTCCAGATTGGTCTCAGAGACTAAGAAATGGAAGAAAACATTCTCTGGGCACAAAGAGTTCAGCAAAATTGAGTGAACAGCCGCGATTGAACCACGAAGGTACTCCACATCGAGAGTAATCGCTATGTGAACCAATGAAGGATCACAGACACTGGTTTTGCCCCTGATTTGGCGGGCAGAGAAGCGGCATTCATCAGCATTGCGGAATATGGTCGACCTTCGGAAGGATAGTTGAGGGAGGTAATCGGGAGGGGAGGGGAGGATGGGGAAACGGAGGTAGCCGTCGAGATTGGAGGAGCGAATGGCCTCAGCTGGGGGGAAGGATTGGATAGAAGGAGAGAGTATAATCATCACAACTGCGGCAGAGAAGAAGCCTGAGAATCGTAGAATCCAAAGCATCTTTGCACCATAAATCCCTCTTCTCTTCTTCTTATACTTTGATTTAAAATCGAACCGATCTGCCACTATTGAGATAAAGGACAATCGAAGGAACGCTAGGGTTCCTTTGAGGTCCGCCAGAATTGTTGAAGACTCTGCAGCAAATGGTAGATTGAATTAAAGGAAAGTAAAGTTTCGATTCGATCTCTCTCTCTTTCCCTTTTCAATGTAGAATTGCCGTGAGAACGAAGCGAATAGAGGAATCCATGAGATGAACCAGGGCGTACAATTAGGCCCCCTGGTGCTAGCGTGCGCCACCGAGCACTCTAACCCCCCCTCCACCTCTTTACTTGCACCCACCCTATCCCGCAAAGAAAAAAAAGGAAAAGATGAGAGGAGCAGAAAAGAGAGACAGGGCAGTAGAGAAGAGCAAGAGGCGCTTGCTTTTCTTCTCTTTTTTCAGCTTAGCTTTGTGTTTTCCACCGTAGAATAGCAATGCCAAGCAAGCTATAATATTACCTATTATTTTTTTTATTTTTTGGTAAATGAATACGATAAAATGCAGTAGTAAACGGTGCGAGGAGAACTTTAGGAAATAATATATATATTATTTTAGGATTTCATTTTTTTTTTAAATGGATATACATTTATGTGTTTGTATTTACATGAAGTAAAAAAAAAAAAAAAAAGTAGTAATACGAATAGCATTGATTGGGTTTGGTTTCTTTGGAGGAAACTTCCAGCTGTCCTTGTCGTCTGCCACAATTACGATTGCGTCCCCGGACCTGCACGGACCTTCTTGATTGCTGCCCGAAACCCATCCTCTCATGGTTTATTATAAATATATTAAAACAATTTTTTATTTTTTATATGATTATATCAAAATTACTTAAGAGTACTGTAAAAATATTAATTTAATATCTTTTAAAATAAAAAATAATTTATAAATACGTAACAAGCAGAACAGCTGGGTCCACTCTTCTTCGGTTCTTGGGACTGTTGTATTAGTCAACCTCATCCATTGTGTCAACTCTGAATTACTCTTCGGTTAGAACGAGTCTTAATTATTCTTAACTACCAAGTTAATTATTCTTAGAATAAGTCCTCGTTCATCATTTCCAGTCCCTAGCGCGTAGATGTATCGAAACTCTTTTTATTCAAGAAATTTAAGTAGGGATGGATAATGTATCAACATCATGTTGACTTATCCAATTAAAAGGTGCCTTCCCCTTATCCAATTATTATTATATTATTTTTAAAGTAATATGAATTTTTTAAAAAAGTATTTTTTATTTGAATATATATTTAAATAATATTTTTTTATTAGTATAAAAAATAATTTTAAAAAAAAACATGGTTAAACAAGAAATTTTTATATGTGACAATCCATCTTTCCATATGTCTAATATATTATTTATAAAATTTACAATTTACAATTTATCATTTCCATACATGTATGTGAATTCAAGGCTAACAAGACTTAGCCCACGATTAATAAAGGGATTAATTTCTCAACTACCTTTTATTTAAATGTAGTTGATATTTTACTGTGAATTGGAGAGTATTTCTACCTAATTAGGTCCTCTATTCTTATTAAATGTCCAACAACAACAAAAATAATAAAAATAATAATAATAATAACCATTCAACACCAAGTAATATATTTATATTCAATTAGTTATATTAAAAAAATTCGTAAACCTTGAATATAATATAAGAACGGCTTTTATACATGTTTTTAGAATATAAAATACACATTATTTGTATTATGTGACGTTAGTCTCTCTGTAAATTAAGTCACACAAATCTTTTTTGGGTTTTAAATTTTCCTATTGTTATCAAAAGAGACCAGAGCTATCGAAGCTTTTTTTCCCATAAAAAGACGATATTTATTTTATAAAAAATATAAATCATGGTTTTTCATAATAAAAAATTTAAGATAGAACTTTTAATGAAATTGATGCAAAATGTCAATTAACTAAACACTTTTAAAATTATAATTAAAATAAAATATAGTTTTAATCATGTCGTCACTCTACCAAACACAACAGTTAAAAAAAAAAACTAAAAATATCTTCAATGCAAATACCACACACCATATGCCACGACATCAATTAAACATAATTAATCATTAATTTAAAGTCATTAATTTTTTTACCTTGTTTTAAATACTCTGTCAATTGCACATCACTATCTTAAAGTATCTACGCTTCAACTACCAAACCAC
>Ga0325402_1005813_pt1 | contig 11593 bp, 5 predicted proteins | sample PopdelMetagenome_22_FD_207212 | JGI IMG/M metagenome (GOLD analysis project Ga0325402, IMG submission 207212) | Populus deltoides microbial communities from Bellville, Georgia, United States - Xylem-PdKOR-R3 | ecosystem: Host-associated > Plants > Phyllosphere > Stem > Wood/Secondary xylem...
GATTCAAGAAATTCACAGGGTTTAAGATACAGATCATGTGTGATTGTGTATGCATGTATGTGTGGATCAAGGGTTCCCATATTTCCTTGAGGTAAAGGGAAATGAGGTGAAGCTGTTGAAACATGTATTAATATATATTAATTTAGCTTGAGTTGAAGCTAAATTATGCCCTATTTTAAAGCAAGAAGGAGATAATCTTTAACTGCTAAAGGTGATGATCAGGAGAATAAAGAACTCGCATATAATCGATAAATTCAACTCTGTGAACTTTTTTTTTTATATTTTATATTTGATGATATGGTGGTGATTATTTTTTAAAATATTTTTTATTTATAAAAATATTTTAAATAATATTTTTAATTTTTAAAATTTATTTTTAATTTTAGTATATCAAAATATTTTTTCATTAATAAAAATTTAATATTAAAAAGTTTAAATGCTTAACTCTCTATAAGAACTGTTAATCTATGATAAAAAAAAATTGTAATTTTTTTCAATGTTTTATTGATAAAAAAATATTTTAATGATCTTGTTTAGTGCAATTTTTTCTAATTACCCCTAAATTCATCCAGATAAAAATAAAAAAAGGAACGAATTTCAGAAATTTTTTTAGTAAACCCTAGATCGCACAGAAAACAAGCTGGATCCGACGGTCATAAGTCAACCTGCTAAAAACTAGTCTTCTCCCATCAAGCCATGCAATAAAAAACTCAGTCCCATTACGTGCAAACCACGCGCTTCAAAATTACTTATTTTAAATTTTTATACTCTTTCATTTATTTCTCTCTATTTATTTTTTTCCTACTTAGAAACCTTCCATCACTGGTTATATTGCTGGCGGAGAAAGTTTCAACTCCAAATCTACGTTTTGATCTCCTTCATCACTGCCCCAAAAGTCGGTTTGTTGTTCATAATAAATTCATAAACATATAATTCAAATCACTACAAAATTCAATCCATAAAAAAAAATAAAGAATTATTTATTGTCCAAAAAAAACTCTTTTCCACAACAATTCACATTGTCTATTAGCTAAAAATTTAATTAAAAACTTGAAGTAAAATTTATTTAGGTAAAATAAAATTCCATAGAGATAAGCTAGTATACAAAACACAAAATTTAAGATTTTGTTATACTTGAGGTATAATTAGTGGTATTTTATTAGTTACTTAATGAAACTTTCTTTGAAGAAAAAGACAAACACATGTGGGAGAGAAAATAAAATTTATGAACCGTCAAAAATAATAAAAATATCTCTATATATTATTTCTCTCTCTTACTTGTATCTATTAATTTTTGTAGAGTGGATCCATTGAATAACTAATATGATCAAGATATTCTTATCACTTTTAGTGAGTCATGAATTTTTTTCTCCCCCTCCCATTATGTCTGTGTTTTTTTTTTCAGAATGAATTTCATTGAGTTACTAATATGATGTTATCCTTGAACATCGTAAAATCTCTTGAAATAAAATATAAAAAGAGAAAATACTAAAAAAAATATTGTTTTTCCTGCAAACTAGAGAGTTTAACATCCCGCGTTAGATTAGGTTAAAATAAAATATAATGTCTAGAAATGCATGTTGGTGCATGGTAACGTACCTTTCCTAACCATTTCCTGGTTTTTGGTAATCACCCGTTTAACGTTGCTTTGTGTGTTATTGTCGTTGGTTCCCACGAAAGACTTGCTCTATATCAAACAAACATATATATATATATATATATATATATATATATATATAAAACTTCACCTTTCTCTTTTCATTATCTCCAATATTTCTTCTTATATAGAAAACATATATATATATCTCTTGTATCACAAGTATAACACTTCCTTCCTTGTATCTATCAAATCTTCAAAAAGGTTTGTTTCTAAGTTGGATTTTGTGACCAAGGATGAAGAGTATGATGTGATTGTTCTAGGAATTGATCACAAGAAATACATTCTCAATGGTCTTCTTTTTGTTGATGGACTCAAAGTGATTCTCTCTTTTTTTAGATGTTTTTGTTATCACAAGCATAACACTAATGTTTTAATGTTCTAGCTTGCAATATTTACTGTCCATCGATGAATGCTGAAAAGCATTAGATTTTTGGAGTCTTGGTGTTTGAAAAAAGCATGTGTTTCTCCTTAATTTTTCTATATAATTTAATTTTTCTATGATAATCCAATTGAATCTTCGTTTGAAACATGTACTGCATATGGACCGCAATGACTATTATGAAGGAGAATCAACATCTTTTAATCTTAATCAGGTGATTCTCTTATGTTCATGTTGTAAAATACTTTTGATTTTCTTGTCTATTATCTTTTCCATATTCTTATGTGATTTTTTCCTTGACCCTCTTCATGATTGTAGCTATGGAAACGTTTTAGGGGGAGTAACCAGTCTCTAGAGAGCCTGGGTGCAAGCAAAGAATACAATGTTGACATGATACCTAATCTATTTTGTATGGAGTTTTATGATCTTGTTGTTGAATGATAACATGTAGTAAGTGTTTACATTGTTTTTTTTTTTTTTAATTTGTTATGCTAGTTTATTATCACCAATGATGGTTTGGTTCATGTTCTGATACACACAGATATTACCAAGTATCTCAATTTCAAGGTTGTTAATGGTAGTTTTGTGTACAATAAAGGGAAGGTAGAGCACATTTATGTAATCTAAAACCTAGAACAAAAGATATTAATTAATTTTAGTGAAAAAATGAAAGAAGTAATTTTGATTTTCAGATCCACAAAGTTCTAGCAACTGATGTGGAAGCATTAAAATCTCAACTGATGGGATTGTTTGAAAAACATTGTGCTTGAAAGTTCTTCATTTATGTCCAAGATTACGAGGACAATGATCCCAAGTCTCATGAGGGTCTGGACTTGATTAAAGTTACAACAAGAGAAGTTATCGCGTATGTGTTTGATTAACATTTCTCTTTAATTGATAGAAATTTCAGTTTAGTTTAAGATCATATCATCTATTGATAAAGGGCTTGAATGAATTCATGCACCTTAATGTATATTTTATGTTTTTGAGAGCTAGATGATCAAATTTTAACTATTAGATTAATGTTTGTTAATCATGTTTCATGTGGAAAATATGGGTTAGAAGATGATACGATCCATTTTATCGGTTATGCACTAGGTCTTCATCTTGATGATAGTTACTTGGACCAACAAGCTTTGAATTTTGTGAAGAGAATGAAGGTGCACTTACAATTCTTTGAAATCTTGTTCTCTACTCGTCTTTGATGGTTACACAAAAAATAAGAAGAAATAATTTTCAAGTTATTCTGTTGTTTGTTCCATAAAGCTTTATGCAGAGTCATTGGCACGTTTCCAAGGAGGATCACCTTATATCTATCCATTCTATGGACTAGCAGAATTGCCTCAGGTTTGTTGAAGTCCATAACGTTTTTTTTTTATAGAATTAGGGAGTGAAGATAAGTTGTTCTAACATGTCTTGGTATTTTGTTAGTCATTTGCACATTTAAGTGTAGTATATGGTGGCCCTTACATGCTCAATAAGCTAAAATGTAAGGTAAATTTGCGATAACAACTTGTACCCATGACCTTTTTTTTAGCATGTGAATCTATGATTCTTGATCTGTTGCTTGCTTTCTGTTGTCAGACTACTTAATCCTCATAAGTCTTGTTGTATATTGACAGGTAGAGTTCGATGAAAATGGAAAAGCCATTGACGTGACTTCTGAAGGAGAAACTGCTAGATGCAAGAAAGTTATTTGTGACCCATCCTATTTGCCAAACAAGGTAGCATTAAACAATTTTGAGATCAGTCTCTTACTTCACAGCTTCATTTGCTGAAATGGGCTTTGACTATGTCAATCACCTTTTATTTGTCATTGTTGTAATGCCATGGGTAAAAAAAGTTGGAAAGGTTGCTCGTGCTATTTGTATAATGAGTCATCATATTCCTAACACTAGTGATTTTCACTTTACGCAAGTTATTCTGCCACAGAAATAACTTGGACGCAAATCACACATGTACATTTATTTTTATTTGTACAAATGAAACCCCAAAGGCTCTCATATAAGCCTTCAAATACATATTACAATGCCTTTTGATCGAATGCATGCTTTGAAATGCATTATTAAGATGGATAGAAAAGAAATGGCTAAAATTTAAGTTACAGATATTCAATTCTAGATATCTTTGAAGATTTGTTTGTAAACTTTCACATTATTTCTCCAGGTACCTCTTTTGCTGTTCATATGCTCACAATGTTGCTCCAAAAGGAAAATACATTACTTTTGTTTCAACTGATACTAAGACAGATAACCCTGAGATGGAACTAAAGGCAGGAATTTACTTGCTAGTCTAGTAAATGAGATTTTCAATGATATTTACGACAAATATATGCATGAAAACAATGAGGAAGATAACCATTGCTTCATTTCTATTGTAAGTTACAAGTATATCTACCATTTATACATGTCTTTTCTTACCCTTGTGACAAGATTGGCTGGAGTTTTCATCTATATGGCAATTATAGATCCTTATAGAGTAGCTCAAAAGTGGAACCTTTTCATGTTTCCCTATAACTCTACTAACAAGCTTGTGGTCTAGCTTTCTAAATTTCACATTTTCCCTAAATAACTCAGCAGTATTGATTAAGATCATAATATTCTTTGCAAAGCTATGATGTAATAACTCACTTTGAGACCACAGTACAAGATGTGATCGCTATGTACAGTAAAATAACTGGAAAGGTAAGTATCTCATAATTCTTGAGTTGAATTATAGAGAACAACATTTTTCATTTTGATCGAGATATATACTTGACAATATTAAGAGTCTTTGTGCTTAAACAATTTCAATTTTCCTTGATGAACAATTAGCAAGGTCAATGCCTAGCATTAAGATTTAGGAACAATTAACAAGGTAAATGCCTGATATAAATATTAAAATGGTTCAGAAAAAGAGAATTTGTACTGACATATTGTTTTCATAGCTGAAAAATAGACAATCTACCTTTAGTAGATCACTTTAGCCCCGTTTCGTATTCTGTTCCAAATTGGGTTCGACAAAATTTGAAAAACAATTTCAAAAATAATTTTTAAAAAATAATAATAAAATATTATTTTGATGCATTTCCGAGTAAAAAACACTTTAAAAAGCAACTGTTACAATACTCTTAAATATCTTTTTAATCTTGACCAAAGTATGTAAAAACCATAATTAAAGATGTGATACAAAGTAACAATTTAATTGATTTTCAGATGTATAAACCTTGCTTCCATGCACCCATCTACTTATAATTTGGCTTTTGTTTTGGTACAGACTTTTGATCTCTCTGTGAACTTGAGTGTTGCAAATGTTGCTGCTGAATAAACATGTTTTTTTACTTTGCTCAAAGAGTTTAGTGCAACAACGTTAATAAATTAGAATCTAAATCATCAAATATGAGTTCCCATCAAAGTAAAATATTGTTCTGATTTATGTTTGAATTTTCTTAATCTATGCTTATATAACTTTAATTGTCTACGTAGAATTGCACATATACTTCATTTTGAACTTTGAAGGCTTTACTTTTTTTTTTTCTATAACTTTGTGTGTGTGTGGGGGGGGGGGCATGGTTTGCGTATAAATTGAGCACATGATCTAGAATTTGTTGGAGAGATTTGCATGCAAAGTCTATAAATTTTTTAAAAACTTTTTTTTGCTCATGGATATTCCATTGTTAATATCTTAAATTATCATCTTAATCCAACGATTTAAGTTGTTAGATGAGATATCAAGATTTAAACTCATAACCACTTGGTTAACAAGGGTCAAAAGCTTAAATTGCTATATAAAATCCCAAGATATGATTTATACTATTTTCTAATATAATAAGTCTAGCCTGACGAGTCAATCTAATGATATGCCAATTCAGAGCCTGGCCCTAGAAGGATTTTCTTTCAAACTTCTTTTAGACATTAATCTAGTCAAACTCTAGTAACCTATCCATAACTAGATTGACTAGGTCATATCAGTTTTAAAGAATTTTTTTTATTTAAATTGATGTATTTTTAGTTTTTTTTTTAAATTACTCAAAACAACATTATTTCATAATTAATTTAAATTGTCCCGATAATTCATGGGTTAATATATGACTCAAACCTTTAGTTACGTTCGGCAATAATGGGATATACATGTGCTTATATACCTTAATGCATATAATATAACCCATAAGTGAATAAAAATAAAAATAACATATACCTTAATGCAATCATGGAATTTATATTGTAGTTAGCAAATCCATTAATGTATTTTACATAGGCACATATATTTTAGCATGTAAACATGCTCTCTTTTTTAATCTAATACATGGTTTCTTGAAGCTTGCTTGTACAATGATTAAGATTAAATTTTATTTTCAAATGATTTTAAAGATGTATATTAACATATGCATTGCTTAGGAAACGCATATTTAATATATTTCTACGGAATATTTAGAAATGACAATTTTAACTCAAATTTGATAAATATTCACCTCAATAGATCTAGATGAGTATTTATTTTTGAATTATCTAATAAGCTAAAACTGCTTAGCATTTTACTGTGGACTGCATTGTGAAGTTCACAGTGAAACGCTGAGCAGTTTTAGCTTATTAGATGATTCAAAAAAAATCACTCGTCTAGATCTGAGTTGTCTTTTTTTTTTAATTTTTTTTGTTTTTATTTTTCGTTTTAAGCCGAGATGTCTTTTTTTTTCTGTTTTTTTGTTTGTTGAGCTGTCTTTTTTATTTTTGTTTTTGAGCTGTTTTTTTCTCTTTTTTTTTCCTGTTTTTTATGACTTTTAGGTTTTTTTTTCTTTCTTTGTTTATTTCTTTTAATAAAATTTTTTTGTTTAATTTAGTTTGTTAATGTTAATTTTTTTTTAATTTAGTTATCAGATTTTCATGACACGGATCCCGGGTTTAACAAGTTAACTTGGTTTGACGAGTTAACCTATTTTTTTTGCTTTTTTTTTCTTTTTAATTAATTTTTTTCGTTTACCTTAGTTTGTTAATGTTAAATTTCTTTATATTTAGTTATCAGATTTTCATGACATATCTCAGGTTTGATGGATTAATCTAGTTTCACGGGTTAACCCAGTTAATTCTGGGTTAACCCGTCCATTTTTTTGTTTTTTCTTTTAATAAATTTTTTTTATTTAATTTAGTTTTTTCATGTTAATTTTTTTATTTAGTTATTATACTTTCATGACACGGATCCCGGGTTAATGGGTTAACCTGGTTTGACGAGTTAACCCGGAGTTTTTTTTTTGCTTTTTTTCATTTTAATTATTTTTTTTTTAGTTTAGTTTGTTAATGTTAAATTTCTTTCTATTTAGTTATCAGACTTTCATGACACATATCTCGGGTTTGACGGGTTAACCTGGTTTCACGGGTTAACCCAGTTAATTTTAGGTTAACCCGTCAATTTTTTTTATTTAATTATCAAACTTTCATGACGTGAATCCCAGATTTGACGGATTAACCTGGTTTGAAAGGTTAACCCAGTTAATTCAGATTTTTTTTCTTTTTCTTCATTAGTTTTTTTCTTTATGTTGGTTTTTTTTCTTTTTAATTAATCTATTTAATTATCACACTTTTATGACACGACCTTATAGCCAGACCCACATCCAAGGCTCTTAGGTCTAGTGTTGCAGCCAGAGTTATTTAAACTTGAGTCATGTAAGTTGAATATTATATTTAATATTATAAATATTACTCTTGGGTCAAGCGTTGCAGTTAGATCCAAGACTTTTAGGTATATTTTTGCAGAAAGACCTAAAACCCTTAAATCTTAGCCTTTTATATATTTTTTATGCAAGAAAAAAAGAATTAACCCGTGGCATACGCCTTTCTTTTTTTTTTCCTTTTCTTTTTAAGCTTTTTACTATGGACTGCACAGTGCAGTCTATAGTGAAAAAATTGATGTCTTTAGTTTTTTTTTTTGGTTTTTTCTTTGTTTTTATGTTTTTTAATTTACTTTCATAATATTAAATTTTTTCTATTTAATTATCAAACTTTTATGACACGGATCCCAGATTTGACAGGTTAACTTGATTTGACGGCTTAACCTAGTTAATTCAGATTTGTTTTTTTTTCTTCATTAGATTTTTTCTTCCTGTGGGTTTTTTTCTCTTTGATTTTTCCTTTTTAATTAATCTTTTTTTTTTAATTTAGTTCATTAATATTAAATCTTTTTTCTATTTAGTTATCACACTTTTATTGCACGGATCCAGGTTTGACGGGTTAACCTGATTTGACGGGTTAACCCAGTTGATTCGTATTTTTTTTATTTTTCTTCATTAGTTTTTTTTTCTAATTTCATCTTTTAATATTGTATGCAGTCCATAGTGAAAAGGCCGATGCCTTTAGTTTTAGTTTTTTTTTTCTTTTTATGCCTTTCACTATGGACTGCACAGTGTTATCCACGGTGAAAAGACTGATGTCTTTTTTTAATTTAGTTTGTTGATATTAAATTTTTTTTCTATTTAGTTATCAGACTTTCATGACATAGATCTCAAGTTTGATGGATTAACCTAGTTACTTTAGATTTTCTCCTTTTTCTTCATTAGTTTTTTTCTTCTTATATGTTGTTTTTCTTTTTAATTAATATTTTTTTAATTTAGTTCATTAATATTAAATGTTTTTCTATTTAGTTATCAACTGATACCTTTAATTTTATTTTTTTTGTATTTTTGTTGTTTTTATGCCTTTGATTGTGGACTGCACCTTTGATCGTGGACTCCATAGTGCAGTCCACAATGAAAAAGTTGATGTCTTTTGTTTGTTTTTGGTTTTTTTCCTTTTTAATTATTTTTTTCCTTTTAATTTGGTTTGTTTATGTTAACTTTTTTTTCTATTTAGTTATAAGGCTTTCATGACACGGATCTCATATTTGACAGGTTAGCTCAGTTAATTCAGATTTTTTTTCGTTTTCTTCATTAATTTTTTTCTCCGTATAGGTTTTTTCTTCTTTGTTTTTTTATTTTTAATTATTTTTTTTAATTTAGTTTGTTGATATTAAATTTCTTTCTATTTAGTTATCAGACTTTCATGACACAGATCTTAGGTTTGATAGGTTACCCAACTAATTTAGATTTTTTTTCTTTTTCTTCATTAGTTTTTTTCTTCCTATAGGTTTTTTTTCTTTTAACCCAGTTAGTTTTTTTCTTTTTGCTTTTTTGCCTTTTTTATGCCTTTGACTATAGACTGCACAGTGCAGTCTACAGTGAATAGACTGATGCTTTTTGTTTTTTTTCTTTTTAATTATTTTTTTTTGTTTAATTTAGTTAGTTAATGTTAAATTTTTTTTTCTATTTAGTTATCAAACTTTCATGACATGGATCCCGGATTTGACGGGATCACCTAGTTAATTCTGTGTTAACCCGTCAATTTTTTTTTCTATTTAATTATCAAACTTTCACGACACGAATTCAAAGTTTGATGGGTTAACCTAGTTTAAAGGGTTAATCCAGTTAATTCAGATTTTTTTTCTTTTTTATTATTAGTTATTTTCTTCATGTTGGTTTTTTTTCTATGTTTTTTTTCATTTTAATTAATCTATTTAATTATTATACTTTTATGATATGATCCTACATTCAAACCCACATCCAAGACTATTGGGTCTGGTATTGCAACCAAACCCACTTAAACTTGGGTCATGCAAGTTTAATGTTATTATTAATATTATAAATATTACTTTTTGGTTAGGCGTTACAGCCAAATCCAAAACTCTTAGGTATAACTTTTGCATAAAGACCTAACACTTTTAGATCTTAATTTTTTTTATATTTTTTATGTAAAAACAAAATTGATCTAACTAATAATTACTATTTTGAGTTAGATATAAATATCCAAAATTCTTTTCGAATAAGGTAATATTATCAATAAATTCATCCTAAAACCCAATCTAAATCTAATTTAAACACATACATCGATATTTTGCGTGCACACGCATGTAACTTTTTTTTTTTCAATTTAATGTAATATATGAATGCCTAATTAACATTATACTCATGTGTGTATATATATTTATATATATTTTTCTCATTTAATATATTTATACATTCCTCAAATATATATATATATACCTCTTAATTATAAGTATTCATTACCCAAAATTAATGCATACATAATTAAATTTCTTATTTAATAAATAATGAATATAACATAAATATTTATTTTAAATATTAATGTGTATCAATATAGTAAAAACCCGAATAACATATATACAATTAAAATATACTATAAGCGGTAAAATGCCAAGATAAAAAAATGAATATTGAATGAAATAGAGGGAGGTATAATTATAAGCCTACTTGATAATTTAAAGTGTGTTTTCTTAAAAGGATTATCAATTTAATATTTTTTTAGTTTTTTTTAATAATTTTAATATGTTGATATTAAAATAAAAAAATTTTAAAAAAATATTTTACAACATAATTCTAAATATGCTGAAATCTAATTTAAATAACAGTGAGTAAACAAACTATGAATCACACTTGTCCTCTATTCTCTCGTATAAAATGTTTTTAATAGAGATTAGTTTTTTTTTTTTAAATTAATTTTTTTAATAATTTTTAATTATTTTAATATATTAATAGGAAGAATAAATTTTAAAAAATAAAATAATATTATTTTAATATTTTTCCAAATAAAAATTACTTTAACCGCTATCACCAGAAAACATGCTTTAAGCACTTTGAAAATCCCTTTTTCTGTGACATTTCAAATATTTGTCTTTTGCTCTCCTGCCACTCCCCACCCATTCGACTGTTATTCGCAAATTTCAAAATCTTTCTCTACTGAACACAGAACACGGAAGAATTTTCTGTCGTTCCGCTGCTTATTTTGTTTTGATTTTTGAATCGGATAGAGCCATGACTCGTTCGACTCGGAAGTTTAGGGTGTTCGAGTTCGACGAAGAAGAAGAAGATAGAGTCGAGAAGGAGTCGGCGAAGTTCGTCGGCAAGTTTCGAATTCAAAAGAGAAAACGAAACGACAACAAGAAGGACGACGACGCCTCTTCTCCTCTCACTAAGTATAATTTCCTCCAGTGCTGTAAGTTTTTTCTTTCTTTTCTTTTTTAATTTTTGGAGTCGAATTTGGACTGTCTTTGAGTTTTGTATATTTGCATGAAATTGAAAAAATTAAATAATTAATTTAGGATGAATAATTTCGTTTTTTAGTTATTTCTGAGTTCTAAACTGTGAGTTTGGTTATGAATTGCATGAAAAAAGCTAACAATGATACAATTGTGGAAAAACAAAATAGGTTATGCGCATCGCGGTTTTTATTTTATTTTATTTTATTTTATAGTTTTGATTTTCAATTTTTTATTTTTTTTCGAGTTTTGAACCTTAAATTGGGAGTGAATTTGAATTCTGGCGATTTTTTAAAATTGGGAAAAAAAAATGAAATGATTATAAAGAAATGAAGGTTAACTAAGTCAAATAAAACTATTGTTCCATCATTTTGTAGCCTACTATCATTGCTTTACTCCCGTATAAATGCTTTATCATATGAGAGATTCATGTCCAATAATTTTTATGTAGTTGGAGGATGTACTGGGACTGTGAAAATAGAAAGAAGCAATGAACC
>Ga0325402_1005814_pt1 | contig 11591 bp, 3 predicted proteins | sample PopdelMetagenome_22_FD_207212 | JGI IMG/M metagenome (GOLD analysis project Ga0325402, IMG submission 207212) | Populus deltoides microbial communities from Bellville, Georgia, United States - Xylem-PdKOR-R3 | ecosystem: Host-associated > Plants > Phyllosphere > Stem > Wood/Secondary xylem...
TTTAAAAGGGCCGTAACTTTTGATCCGATCGTTGGATCGCTCTCAAATTTTTACAGGAGATTCCGGAGGCCGTTTCCCTTGGAGTAGATGTAGAATCGCTACTCGGTGAGGCGGAGGTCTCTGCGCTCGAGAACAACGTACCGGTTTGAAAAGGCCGTAACTTTTGATCCGACCGTTGGATCGCCCCCTAATTTTTACACGAGTTTCCGGACGCCGTTTTCCTTGAAGTAGATGTGGAATCGCTACTCGGTGAGGCGGAGGTCTCTGCGCTAGAGACGAGAGTACCGGTTCCAAAAGGGCCGTAACTTTTTATCCGACTGTTGGATCGCCCTCAAATTTTTACAAGAGTTCCAGAAACCTGTTTTCCGTAGAGTAGATGTGGAATCACTACTCGGTGAGGCGGAGGTCTCAGCGTTCTAGACCAGCGTACCGGTTCGAAAGGGCCGTAACATTTGATCCGACCGTTGGATCGCCCACAAATTTTTACAGGAGTTTCCGCACGCCGTTTTCCATGCAGTAGATGTGGAATCGCTACTCGGTGAGGCGGAGGTCTCTTCGCTAGAGACGAGAGCACCGGTTCCAAAACGGCCGTAACTTTTGATCCGACCATTGGATCGCCCTCAAATTTTTACAGGAGTTTCCGGACGCCGTTTTCCATGCAGTAGATGTGGAATCGCTACTCGGTGAGGCGGAGGTCTCTTCGTTAGAGATGAGAGCACCGGTTCCAAAACGGCCGTAACTTTTGATCCGACCATTGGATCGCCCTCAAATTTTTACAGGAGTTTCCGGACGCCGTTTTCCATACGGTAGATGTGGAATCGCTACTCGGTGAGGCGGAGGTCTCTTCGCTAGAGACGAGAGCACCGGTTCCAAAAGGGCCGTAACTTTTTATCCGACCATTGGATCGCCCTCAAATTTTTACAGGAGTTTCCGAACGCCGTTTTCCATGCAGTTGATGTGGAATCGCTACTCGGTGAGGCGGAGGTCTCTTCGCTAGAGACGAGAGTACCGATTCCAAAACGGCCGTAACTTTTGATCCGACCATTGGATCGCCCTCAAATTTTTACAGGAGTTTGCGGACGCCGTTTTCCATGCAGTAGATGTGGAATCGCTACTCGGTGAGGCGGAGGTCTCTGCGCTAGAGACGAGAGCACCGGTTCCAAAACGGCCGTAACTTTTGATCCGACCATTGGATCGCCCTCAAATTTTTACAGGAGTTTCCGGACGCCGTTTTCCATGCAGTAGATGTGGAATCGCTACTCGGTGAGGCGGAGGTCTCTTCGCTAGAGACGAGAGTACCGGTTCCAAAAGGGCCGTAACTTTTGATCCGACCATTGGATCGCACTCAAATTTTTACAGGAGTTTCCGGATGCCGTTTGCCTTGCAGTAGATGTGGAATCGCTACTCGGTGAGGCGGAGGTCTCTTCGCTAGAGACGAGAGCACCGGTTCCAAAACGGCCGTAATTTTTGATCCGGCCATTGGATCGCCCTCAAATTTTTACAGGAGTTTCCGGACGACGTTTTCCTTGCAGTAGATGTGGAATCGCTACTCGGTGAGGCGGAGGTCTCTTCGCTAGAGACGAGATTACCGGTTCCAAAAGGGCCGTAACATTTGATCCGACCGTTGGATCGCCCTCAAATTTTTACACGAGTTCCAGAAACCTGTTTTCCGTAGAGTAGATGTGGAGTCGCTACTCGGTGAGGCGGAGGTCTCAGCGCTCTAGACCAGCGTACCGGTTCGAAAGGGTCGTAACTTTTGATCCGATCGTTGGATCGCCCTCAAATTTTTACAGGAGTTTCCGGACGCCGTTTTCCTTGCAGTAGATGAGGAATCGCTACTAGGTGAGGCGGAGGTCTCTACTCTCGAGACCAGCGTACTGGTTCGAAAGGGCCGTAACGTTTCATCCGACAGTTGGATCGCCCTCGAATTTTTACAGGAGTTTCCGGACGCCGTTTTCCTTGTAGTAGATGTGGAATCGCTACTCGGTGAGGCGGAGGTCTCTGCGCTAGAGACGAGAGTACCGGTTCGAAAGCGCCGTCACTTTTGATCCGACCGTTGGATCCCCTCAAATTTCTACTGGAGTTTCGGACACCGTTTTCCTTGTAGTAGATGTGGTATCGCTACTCGGTGAGGCGGAGGTCTCTGCTCTCGAGACCAGGTTTCCAGTTCGAAAAGGCCGTAACTTTTGATCCGACCGTTGGATCGCCCTCAAATTTTTACAGGAGTTTCCACACGCTGTTTTCCATGCAGTAGATGTGGAATCGCTACTCGGTGAGGTGGAGGTCTCTGCGCTCGAGACCAGCGTACCGGTTCGAAAGGGCCGTAACTTTTGATCCGACCGTTGGATCGCCTTCAAATTTTTACAGGAGTTTTCGGACGCCGTTTTCCATGTAGTAGAGATGTAGAATCACTACTCGGTGAGGCGGAGGTCTCTTCGCTAGAGACGAGAGTACCGGTTCCAAAGGGCCGTAACTTTTACAGGATTTCCAAAAACCTGTTTTCCGTAGAGTAGATGTGGAATCGCTAATCGGTGAGGCGGAGGTCTCAGCGCTTTAGACCAGCGTACCGGTTCGAAAGGGCCTTAACGTTTGATCCGACCGTTGGATCGCCCTCAAATTTTTACAGGAGTTGCGGACGCCGTTTTCCTTGCAGTAGATGTGGAATTGCTCGTCCGTGAGGCGGGGGTCTCTTCGCTAGAGATGAGAGTACTGGTTAAAAAGGGCCGTAACTTTTGATCCGACCGTTGAATAGCCCTCAAATTTTTACAGGAGTTTCCGGACGCTGTTTTCCTTGCAGTAGATGTCGAATCGCTACTCGGTTAGGCGGAGCTCTCTTCGCTAGAGACGAGAGTACTGGTTCCAAAAGGGCCGTAACTTTTGATCCGACCGTTAGATCGCCCTCAAATTTTTACAGGAGTTTCCGGACGCTGTTTTCCATGCAGTAGAGATGTGGAATCGCTACTCTGTGGGGCGGAGGTCTCTGCGCTCGAGACCAGCGTTCCAGTTTGAAAGGGCCGTAACTTTTGATCCAACCGTTGGATCGCCCTCAAATTTTTACATGAGTTCCAGTGGAATCGCTACTTGGTGAGGCGGAGGTCTCAGCGCTCTAGCCAGCGTACCGGTTCGAAAGGGCCGTAACTTTTGATCCGACCGTTGGATCGCCCTCAAATTTTTACAGGAGTTTCCGGATGCCGTTTGCCTTGCAGTAGATGTGGAATCGCTACTCGGTGAGGCGGAGGTCTCTTCGCTAGAGACGAGAGTACCGGTGAAAAAAGGTCGTAACTTTTGATCCGACTGTTGGATAGCCCTCAAATTTTTACAGGAGTTTCCGGACACTGTTTTCCTTGCAATAGATGTCGAATCGCTACTCGGTGAGGCGGAGGTCACTGCGCTCGAGACCAACGTACCGGTTCGAAAGGGCCGTAACTTTTGATCCAACCGTTGGATCGCCCTCAAATTTTTACAGGAGTTTCGGACGCCGTTTTCCTTGCAATAGATGTTGAATCGTTACTCGTTGAGGCGGAGGTCTCTTCGCTAAAGACGAGAGTACTGGTTTTAAAGGGCCATAACTTTTGATCCGACCCTTGGATCGCCCTCAAATTTTTACAACAGTTCCAGAAACCTGTTTTCCGTAGAGTAAATGTGGAATTGCTACTCGGTGAGGCGGAGGTCTCAGCGCTCTAGACCAGCGTACCAGTTTGAAAGGGCCGTAACTTTTGATGCGACCGTTGGATCGCCCTCAAATTTTTACAAGAGTTTCCAGACGCCGTTTTCTCGCAGAAGATGTGGAAACGCTACTTGGTGAGGCGGAGGTCTCTGCGCTAGAGACGAGAGTACCGGTTCAAAAGGGCCGTAACTTTTGATTCGACAGTTGGATGGCCCTCAAATTTTTACAAGAGTTTCCGGACGCCGTTTTCCTTGCAGTAGATGTGGAATGGCTACTCGGTGCGACGGAGGTCTCTGCGCTCTAGACCACCGTACCGGTTCGAAAGGGCCGTAACTTTTGATCCGACCGTTGGCTCGCCCTCAAATTTTTACACGAGTTTCCGGACGCTGTTTTCCTTGCAGTAGATGTGGAATCGCTACTCGGTGAGGCGGAGATCTCTTCGCTAGAGACGAGAGTACCGGTTCGAAAGGGCCATAACTTTTGATCCGACCGTTGGATCACCCTCAAATTTTTACAGGAGTTTCCGGACGCGGTTTTCCTCGCAGTAGATGTGGAATCGCTACTCGGTGAGGGGGAGGTCTCTGCGCTCGAGACTAGTATAACGGTTCGAAAGGGCCGTAACTTTTGATGCAACCGTTGGATCGCCCTCAAAATTTTACAGGAGTTTCCGTAGGCCGTTTCCCTTGGAGTAGATGTAGAATCGCTATTCGTTGAGGCGGAGGTCTCTGCGCTCTAGACTAGCGTACCGGTTCGAAAGGGCCGTAACTTTTCATCCGACCGTTGGATCGCCCTCAAATTTTTACAGGAGTTTCCGGTCGCCGTTTTCCTCGAAGTAGATGTGGAATCGCTACTCGGTGAGGGGGAGGTCTCTGCGCTCGAGACCAGCGTACCGGTTCGACAGGGCCGTAACTTTTGATTCGACCGTTGGATCGCCCTCAAATTTCTACAGGAGTTTCCATAGGCCGTTTCCCTTGGAGTAGATGTAGAATCGCTACTCGTTGAAGCGGAGGTCTCTGCGCTCTAGACCAGTGTACCGGTTCGAAAGGGCCGTAACTTTTGATCCGACCGTTGGATCGCCCTCCAATTTTTACAGGATTTTCCGGACGCCGTTTTCCTTGCAGTAGATGTGGAATCGCTACTCGGTGAGGCGGAGATCTCTACGCTCAAGACCAGCGTACCGGTTCGAAAGGGCCGTAATATTTGATCCGACAGTTGGATCGCCCTCAAATTTTTACAAGAGTTTCCAGAGGTCGTTTCCCTTGGAGTCGATGTGGAATCCCTACTCGGTGAGGGGGAGGTCTCTGCGCTCGAGACCACCGTACCGGTTCGAAAGGGCCGTAACTTTTGATCCGACCATTGGATCGCCCTCAAATTTTTAGAGGAGTTTCCGGAAGCCGTTTTCCTTGGAGTAGATGTGGAATCGCTACTCGGTGAGGCGGAGGTCTCGGCGCTCTAGACCAACGTACCGGTTCGAAAAGGCCGTAACTTTTGATCCGACCGTTGGATCGCCCTTAAATTTTTACAGGAGTTTCCGTAGGCCGTTTCCCTTGGAGTAGATGTCGAATCGCTACTCGTTGAGGCAGAGGTCTCTGTGCTCTACACCAGCGTACCGGTTCGAAAGGGCCCTAACTTTTGATCCGACCGTTGGATCGCCCTCAAATTTTTACAGGAGTTTCCGTAGGCCGTTTCCCTTGGAGTAGATGTCGAATCGCTACTCGTTGAGGCAGAGGTCTCTGTGCTCTACACCAGCGTACCGGTTCGGAAGGGCCCTAACTTTTGATCAGACCGTTGGATCGCCCTCAAATTTTTACAGGAGTTTCCAGAGGCCGTTTCCCTTGGAGTTGATGTGGAATCCCTACTTGGTGAGGCGGAGGTCTCTGCGCTCTAGACCGGCGTACCGGTTCGAAAGGGCCGTAACTTTTGATCCGACATTTGGATCGCCTTCAAATTTTTACAGGAGTTTCCAGAGGCCGTTTCCCTTGGAGGAGATGTGGAATCCCTACTCGGTTAGGGGGAGGTCTCTGCGGTCGAGACCCGTTTACCGGTTCGAAAGGGACTTAACTTTTGATTCGACCGTTGTATCGCCCTCAAATTTTTACAGGAGTTTCTAGACGCTGTTTTCCTTGCACTAGATGTGGAATCACTAGTCGGTGAGGCGGAGGTCTTTGCTCTCGAGACTAGGTTATTGGTTGAAAGGGCCGTAACTTTTGATCCGACCATTGGATCGTCCACAAATTTTTACAGGAGTTTCCGAAACGTGTTTTCTGTAGAGTAGATGTGGAATCGCTACTCAGTGAGGCGGACGTCTCAGGGCTCGAGACGAGCGTACCGTTTTGAAAGCGCCGTAATGTTTGATCCGACCGTTGGATCGCCCTCATATTTTTACAGGTGTTTCCAGAAGCCGTTTCCCTTGGAGTAATTGTCGAATCGCAACTCGTTGAGGCGGAGGTCTCTGCGCTCTAGACCAGCGTACCGGTTCGAAAGGGGCGTAACTTTTGATCCGACCATTGGATCGCCCTCAAATTTTTACAAGAGTTTCCGGACGCCGTTTTCCTCGCAGTAGATATGGAATCACTACTCGTTGAGGCGGAGGTCTCTGCGCTATACACCAGCGTACCGGTTCGAAAGGGCCGTAACTTTTAATCCGACCGTTGGAACGCCCTCAAATTTTTACGGGAGTTTTCGGTCGCCGTTTTCCTCACAGTAGATATGTAATCGCTACTCGGTGAGGGGGAGGTCGCTGCGCTCGAGACCAGCATACCGGTTTGAAAGGGCCGTAACTTTTGATGCGACCGTTGGATCGCCCTCAAATTTTTACAGGAGTTTCAGTAGGCCGTTTCCCTTGGAGTAGATGTAGAATCGCTACTCGTTGAGGTGGAGGTCTCTGCGCTCTAGACCAGCGTACCGGTTCGAAAGGGCCGTAACTTTTGATCCGACCGTTGAATCGCCCTCAAATTTTTACAGGAGTTTCCAGAGTCCGATTCCCTTGAAGTAGATGTCGAATCGCGACTCGTTGAGGCAGAGGTCTCTGCGCTCTAGACCAGCGTACCGGTTCGAAAGGGCCGTAACATTTGATCCGACCGTTGGATCGCCCTTAAATTTTTACAGGAGTTTCCGGACGCCGTTTTCCATGCAATAGATGTGGAATCGCTACTCGATGAGGCGGAGGTCTCTTCGCTAGAGACGAGAGTACCGGTTCCAAAGGGTCGTAACTTTTGATCCGACCGTTGGATCTCCCTCAAATTTTTACAGGAGTTCCAGAAACCTGTTTTCCGTAGAGTAGATGTGGAATCGCTACTCGGTGAGACGGAGGTCTCAGCGCTCTAGAACAGCGTACCAGTTCGAAAGCGCCGTAACTTTTGATTCGATCGTTGGATCGCCCTCAAATTTTTACAGGAGTTTCAGACAACGTTTCCCTTGCAATAGATGTGGAATCGCAACTCGGTGAGGCGGAGGTCTCAGTGCTCTAGACCAGCGTACCGGTTCGAAGGGGCCGTAACGTTTGATCCGACCGGTGGATCGCCCTCAAATTTTTACAGGAGTTTCGGACAACGTTTCCCTTGCAATAGATGTGGAATCGCAACTCGGTGAGGCGGAGGTCTCAGTGCTCTAGACCAGCGTACCGGTTCGAAGGGGCCGTAACGTTTGATCCGACCGGTGGATCGCCCTTAAATTTTTACAGGAGTTTCCGGACGCCGTTTTCCATGCAGTAGATGTGGAATCGCTACTCGGTGAGGCGGAGGCCTCAGCGCTCTAGACCAGCGTACCGGTTCGAAAGTGCAGTAACTTTTGATCCGACGGTTGGATCGCCCTCAAAATTTCACAGGAGTTTCTGAAAGCTATTTTCCGTAGAGTAGATGTGGAATCGCAACTCGGTGAGGCGGAGGTCTCAGCGCTCTAGACCAGCGTACCGGTTCGAAAGGGCCGTAACTTTTGATCCAACAGTTGGATCGCCATCAAATTTTTACAGGAGTTTCGGACGCCGTTTTCCTTGCAGTAGATGTGGAATCGCTACTCGGTGAGGCGGAGGACTGTGCGCTCGAGACCAGCGTACCGGTTCGAAAGGGCCGTAACTTTTGATCCGACCGTTGGATCGCCCTCAAATTTTTACAGGAGTTTCCGAAACCTGTCTTCCTTGGAGAGGATGTGGAATCACTGCTCGGTGAGAAGGAGGTCTCTTCGCTAATGACGAGAGTACCGGTTCAAAAGGGCAGTAAGTTTTGATCCAACCGTTGGATCGCCCTCAAATTTTTACAGGAGTTTCTGGACGCCGCTTTTCTTGGAGTAGATGTGGAATCGCTACTCGGTGGGGCGGAGGTCTCTGCGCTCGAGACCAGCGTACCGGTTCGAAGGGGCCGTAAATTTTGATCCGACCGTTGGATCGCCCTCAAATTTTTACAAGAGTTTCCGGACGCCGTTTTCCTTGGAGTAGATGTGGAATCGCTTCTCGGTGGGGCGGAGGTCTCTGCGCTCGAGACCAGCGTACCGGTTCGAAGGGGCCGTAAATTTTGATCCGACCATTGGATCGCCCTCAAATTTTTACAAGAGTTTCCGGACGCCGTTTTCCTTGCAGTAGATGTGGAATCGCTACTCGGTGGGGCGGAGGTCTCTGCGCTCGAGACCAGCGTACCGGTTCGAAGGGGCCGTAAATTTTGATCCGACCGTTGGATCGCCCTCAAATTTTTACAAGAGTTTCTGGACGCTGTTTTCCTTGCAGTAGATGTGGAATCGCTACTCGGTGGGGCCGAGGTCTCTGCGCTCGAGACCACTGTACCGATTCGAAAGGGCCGTAACTTTTGATCCGGCCGTTAGATCGCCCTCAAAATTTCACAGGAGTTTCTGAAAACTGTTTTCCGTAGAGTAGATTTGGAATCGCAACTCGGTGAGGCGGAGGTCTCAGCGCTCTACACCAGCGTACCGGTTCGAAAGGGCCGTAACTTTTGATGCGATCGTTGGATCGCCGTCAAATTTTTACACGAGTTTCCGGACGCCATTTTTCATGCAGTAGATGTGGAATCGCTACTCGGTGGGGCGGAGGTCTCCGCGCTCTAGACCAGCGTACCGGTTCGAAAGGGCCGTAACTTTTGATCCGAATGTTGGATCGCCCTGAAATTTTTACAGGAGGTTCCGGACGCCGTTTTCCTTACAGTAGATGTGTAATCGCTACTTGGTGTGGCGGTGGACTGTGCGCTCGAGACCAGCTTACCGGTTCGAAAGGGCCGTAACGTTTGATCCGACCGTTGGATCGCCCTTAAATTTTTACAGGAGTTTCCGGACGCCGTTTTCCATGCAGTAGATGTGGAATCGCTATTCGATGAGGCGGAGGTCTCTTCGCTAGAGACGAGAGTACCGGTTCAAAAGGGTCGTAACTTTTGATTCGACCGTTGGATCACCATCAAATTTTTACAGGAGTTCCAGAAACCTGTTTTCCGTAGAGTAGATGTGGAATCGCTACTCGGTGAGGCGGAGGTCTCAGCGCTGTAGAACAGCGTACCGGTTCGAAAGGGCCGTAACTTTTGATTCGATCGTTGGATCGCCCTCAAATTTTTACACGAGTTTCCGGACGTCGTTTTCCATGCAGTAGATGTGGAATCGCTACTCGGTGGGGCGGAGGTCTCTGCGCTCAAGACCAGCGTACCAGTTCGAAGGGGCTGTAACTTTTGATCCGACCGTTGGATCGCCCTCAAATATTTACAGGAGTTTCAGGACGCCGTTTTCCATGCAGTAGATATGGAATCGCTACTCGGTGAGGCGGAGGTCTCCGCGCTCTAGACCAGCGTACCAGTTCGAAAGGCCGTAAATTTTGATCCGACCGTTGGATCGCCCTCAAATTTTTACAAGAGTTTCCGGACGCCGTTTTTCTTGGAGTAAATGTGGAATCGCTACTCGGCGGGGCGGAGGTCTCTGCGCTCGAGACCAGCGTACCGGTTCGAAGGGGCCGTAAATTTTGATGCGATCGTTGGATCGCCGTCAAATTTTTACACGAGTTTCCGGACGCCATTTTTCATGCAGTAGATGTGGAATCGCTACTCGGTGAGGCGGAGGCCTCAGCGCTCTAGACCAGCGTACCGGTTCGAAAGGGCAGTAACTTTTGATCCGACGGTTGGATCGCCCTCAAATTTTTACAAGAGTTTCCGGACGCCGTTTTCCTAGGAGTAGATGTGGAATCACTACTCGGTGGGGCGGAGGTCTCCGCGCTCTAGACCAGCGTACCGGTTCGAAAGGGCCGTAACTTTTGATCCGACCGTTGGATCGCCCTCAAATTTTTACAAGAGTTTCCGGACGCCGTTTTCCATGTAGTAGATGTGGAATCGCAACTCGGTGGGGCGGAGGTCTCAGCGCTAGAGACGAGAGTAACGGTTCCAAAGGGCCGTAATTTTTGATCCGACCGTGGGATCGCCCTCAAATTTTTACAGGAGTTCCAGAAACCTGTTTTCCGTAGAGTAGATGTGGAATCGCTACTCGGTGAGGCGGAGGCCTCAGCGCTCTAGACCAGCGTACCGGTTCGAAAGGGCAGTAACTTTTGATCCGACGGTTGGATCGCCCTCAAATTTTTACAAGAGTTTCCGGACGCCGTTTTTCTTGGAGTAAATGTGGAATCGCTACTCGGCGGGGCGGAGGTCTCTGCGCTCGAGACCAGCGTACCGGTTCGAAGGGGCCGTAAATTTTGATCCGACCATTGGATCGCCCTCAAATTTTTACAAGAGTTTCCGGACGCCGTTTTCCTTGCAGTAGATGTGGAATCGCTACTCGGTGGGGTGGAGGTCTCTGCGCTCGAGACCACCGTTCCGATTCGAAATGCCGTAACTTTTGATCCGACCGTTAGATCGCCCTCAAAATTTCACAGGAGTTTTTGAAACCTGTTTTCCGTAGAGTAGATGTGGAATCGCAACTCGGTGAGGCGTAGGTCTTAGCGCTCTAGACCAGCGTACCAGTTCGAAAGGGCCGTAACTTTTGACCCGACAGTTGGATCGCCCTCAAATTTTTACAGGAGTTTCGGACGCCGTTTTCCTTGCAGTAGATGTGGAATCGCTACTTGGTGGGGCGGAGGTCTCTGCGCTCGAGACCACCGTACCGCTTCGAAAAGGCCGTAACTTTTGATCCGACCGTTACATCGCCCTCAAAATTTCACAGGAGTTTCTGAAACCAGTTTTCTGTAGAGTAGATGTGGAATCGCAACTCGGTGAGGCGGAGGTCTCAGCGCTCTAGACCAGCGTACCGGTTCGAAAGGGCCGTAACTTTTTATCCGACCGTTGGATCGCCCTCAAATATTTACAGGAGGTTCCAGACGCCGTTTTCCTTACAGTAGATGTGTAATCGCTACTTGGTGTGGCGGTGGACTGTGCGCTCGAGACCAGCGTACTGGTTCGAAAGGGCCGTAACGTTTGATCCGACCGTTGGATCGCCCTTAAATTTTTACAGGAGTTTCCGGACGCCGTTTTCCATGCAGTAGATATGGAATCGCTACTTGGTGAGGCGGAGGTCTTTTCGCTAGAGACGAGAGTAACGGTTCCAAAGGGCCGTAATTTTTGATCCGACCGTGGGATCGCCCTCAAAATTTTACAGGAGTTCCAGAAACCTGTTTTCCGTAGAGTAAATGTGGAATCGCTACTCGGTGAGGCGGAGGCCTCAGCGCTCTAGACTAGCGTACCGGTTCGAAAGGGCAGTAACTTTTGATCCGACGGTTGGATCGCCATCAAATTTTTACAGGAGTTTCGGACGCCGTTTTCCTTGCAGTAGATGTGGAGTCGCTACTCGGTGAGGCAGAGGTCTCCGCGCTCTAGACCAGCGTACCGGTTCGAAAGGGCCGTAACTTTTGATCCGACCGTTGGATCGCCCTTAAATTTTTACAGGAGTTTCCGGTCGCCGTTTTGCTTGCAGTGGATGTGGAATCGCTACTCGGTGAGGCGGAGCTCTCTACGCT
>Ga0325402_1005816_pt1 | contig 11588 bp, 10 predicted proteins | sample PopdelMetagenome_22_FD_207212 | JGI IMG/M metagenome (GOLD analysis project Ga0325402, IMG submission 207212) | Populus deltoides microbial communities from Bellville, Georgia, United States - Xylem-PdKOR-R3 | ecosystem: Host-associated > Plants > Phyllosphere > Stem > Wood/Secondary xylem...
TAATACTAAACCAAAATTGCAATGAATAATATATTATATCTTGAAAATATTTTTATAAAACAAAAATAAAATTGCATATTAAATAATCATATTATCCATTCATTAGATATAAGAATAACACATGGTTCATTTATCCTGGATTGATTTTGGAATAATAGAAACAATTAAAAATACAATAAAGTAAGGGTTTGAGAATATTTACACCATATATTAAGCAATGTCATTATTTGTTTAGTTAGCATCCGAGGATGATATTCGCGCAGTAACAGTTTATTTATCTCAATTTGATTTAAAAAAAAAATCCTTAAAATTTCTATTTTCAAACTCAATTAGTTATTGATTTTGCAAAATAAAAGCATAATTTATTACATGACCATCCTTGAAAACTTCTGAGATAATGCAAATTAAAGGAAAAACAAACAAAAATAAATGATCAAAATGGAAAAAAAAAAACCTTGTTCAAAATGATGAGTGGATCCATCAATGAAACATGAGTAGCGTTACAGTGAATCCACCAAGAGTGATTCTCTCCTGTTTTAGTTTATTCTCCAGTATAATTAAAATTCTCCTATGTATTATCCTGCCACTCTAGTGTTCTAATAGACGGTGAAATTTTCTTCAAGGGTGTAAACTATTGCAGTCTTTTTTAATGGGAAGCGAAGACTTTTCTAGCATTCGATGTTTCTTGTCTTTCACTTTTAATCTGTTTAGATGCCATAAAACTACATGATAGATTACTGAAATCAAGAAATCACTGTGAACATTTTGATCTGAAGTCATGAATAATTAATGCTTTCTTATTCTCTGATTTCGTGATACAACAGGTATATATATACAACCTTACACTTTCCTAACTGAATAAGGAAAGACTAATTACTTCCTAAACTAGGAAACCAAATATTGTAGGAATCCCGCAAATTATAGGAATCCTAATACAAGTTAACATTCCCCCTCAAGTTGGTGCATAGATGTCGCACATGCCTAACTTGTCAAGAAACCTGGAGAACTTGTTACTAGAAACCGCCTTAGTGAGGATATCTGCTACTTGGTCGTCCGTTCCTATGGGAGGAACCTCAATTACTTTGTTATCTAGCTTTTCTTTAATAAAGAACCGATCAACCTCTACATGCTTGGTCCTATCATGTTGCACTGGATTATGAGCAATATCATGAGCAGCTTTATTATCACAAAATAACTGCATCGGTTGGCTATGGTTGACCCCCACATCTTGTAATAGAAACTTAAGCCACAAGAGTTCACAGATACCGAGTGCCATGCCTCTAAATTCAGCTTCTGCGCTTGATCTTGACACAACATTCTGTTTCTTACTTCTCCACGTTACTAGATTTCCTCCAACAAAGGTAAAATACCTGGATGTCAAACGCCTATCATCTGTGGATCCGGCCCAGTCAGCATCCGTATAGCACTCAATTTTAAAATGCCTATTTTTTCGAAATAGAACTCCTTTGCCAGGGCTTCCTTTCAAGTAACTCAATATTCTCATGACTGCACTCATGTGTTGTTCTCCCGGATTGTGCATATATTGACTAATTACGCTCAAGGCATGAGCTAGATCCGGTCTAGTGTGACCCAAGTACATCAATCTTCCTAATAACCGTTGATACCTCCCTTTATCAATCGATCCTTGGGTCCGATCAATACCCAACTTCATTCCTTCAGCCAACGGAGTGGATACCGGCTTGCACGCTGTCATACTGGTTTCTTTTAATAGGTCAAGAACATACTTTCTTTGCGATAGAAATATCCCGGACTTGCACCTCGACACTTCAATCCCAAGAAAATATTTTAAAGAACCAAGATCTTTCATTTCAAATTCTGTGGACAAATAGTTTTTCAAGGCTGCTTGCTCAGCAGGATCGTTACCAGTAACTACCATATCATCCACATATACAATGAGAGCTGTAACCTTTCCATCCCGGTGTTTCAGGAATAACGTGTGATCCCAATTACTTTGTCTATACCCGAATGCTCTCATTGATTTGGTAAACCTACCAAACCAGGCTCGTGGAGACTGCTTCAACCCATACAATGATTTCTTAAGTCTACATACCTTGGGTTTCCGTATGTCCGGATCACTCCATCCGGGTGGAAGGTCCATGTAAATCTCCTCAGTTAAATCTCCATGGAGGAATGCATTTTTTACATCAAATTGTTGCAAAGGCCAATCTAGATTTGCTGCTAAGGACAGTAGAACACGAACTGTGTTGATTTTTGCCACTGGTGCAAATGTATCAGTGTAGTCGATGCCATATTTCTGTGTATATCCCTTTGCCACCAATCTTACCTTAAAGCGATCTATTGTTCCATCTGCTTTGTATTTTACTGTATAGACCCATTTGCATCCCACAGATTTCTTCCCAGCTGGTAAGTCAGTTATTTCCGAGGTAGCATTCTTCTTCAACGATCTCAATTCTTCATTCATTGCATCTTTCCAGTGGGAATCTGCTAAGGCCTCCTGCACACTGTTAGGAATAGATACAGTAGATAATTGATATACAAATGACTTATTTGATTCTGACAGGTGACCGGTAGACACATAATTGTTTAATGGGTATCTCACTCTTAAATCAGAATTTGGCTCACTCATGGAATACTTGTGTTTACACTTAAGATCTGCCTCGTAAATAGGTTTGGGAATACCTCGACTAATACGCTCTGGAAGGTTACGGGGTGGAATTGCATCCGGCGTGGGAGACGATTAGTTATGAGAATTAACAGAGGATGAGTTCATACTTGGATCATGTATACCATCAGAAGAAAAATCCTGTGACAATTGTTGCAATTGTTGCTCGGTTCTATTATAAGTAGTAGGCTGCAGCTCATTATCAAGCCCTAACCTCGTGGGACCAGTGGGCTGTTCTTCCTCCTGCAATGTTTGTTGCTCCTCAAAATCGCTGTTTTTAGTAACCTTATCACTATAACATAGGGATTGCTGCTCTTCTCCAGGTGATGTGTGCTCTGGGCGTGATGACTGCACTGGTTGCTCTTCGTGTAGCTCGTTTCTAGCCATAGGAGAGTAATCAAATGTCAAAATTTCAGTATTATCTCGGGTCAGAACTTCACTGCTTCGATACTCCTCCTGAAGTGAGGACGTGGAAGGTCCAAAAAACATTTCATTCTCATGAAAATTCATATCCTGTGTAATAAACATTCTTTTACTCGAAGGATGATAACAACGATACCCTTTCTGGGTAGTAGCATAGCCCAAAAAAACACAACGAATGGCGCGAGGCTCCAGTTTATTATGCCGTTGAGGAGGATGCAGGTGAACAAAAGCTACACACCCCACGACCCGTGGGGGAAGATTGAGAGTCGGTGGACTGCTAATCTGAGATGTGAGAGCCTGAAATGGTGTATGGAAGTTGATAGTATGAGAAGGAAGACGATTAATAAGATAAGCTGCGGATGTAAGCGCCTCTCCCCAATACTGTAGAGGCAGATGTGCTGCAATGAGTGAAGCACAAACCATTTCTAACAGGTGTCTATTTTTTCATTCAGCAACCCCATTCTGTTGAGGAGTATACGGACACGTGGTCTGATGAACAATCCCATGCAGTTCCAGGAAGGAACGAAGTTCTAAATTAACATATTCACCCCCATTGTCACTTCTAAGAACTAGGATCTTGCTGTTGTATTGCACCATAATCATTTTATGAAACCTCTGAAAGGCTGAACTGACTTCGCTTTTTGATTTCAACAAAGCGACCCAAGTCATTCTGGTACAATCATCAATAAAAGTAACAAACCAGTGAGCACCATCAAGAGTAGCTATTTTCGACAGTCCCCATACATCAGAATGTACAATCATAAAAGGAATGGTACTTTTATTGAAACTTGAAGGAAAAGAGGTTCGATGGCTCTTAGCCATTTCACAAACATCACACTTAAATTGGGAAACATCACTCTTGACAAACAAACTAGGAAATAACTTATGTAGATAGCTGAAGGAAACATGCCCAAGATGTCTGTGCCACATCCAGATATCCGACACTTTATTAGTATTCCTTTGAGACCCATAACTGGAAAGCACTTGAGTCAGCAAGCTAGAACTGCTGGTGGTCAGTTCCAAGTAATAAAGTTTTCCTCTTCTAATACCATAACCAATCGTCTTCCGCGTCCGGATATCCTTAAAAACACAAAAATAGGGCAAAAAAATAACCAAACAATGTAAGGTAAGGGTTATTTGAGCAACAGACAACAAATTATAGTTTAAAGAAGGAACCACAAGAACAGTGTCAAGTTCCATGGTATCAGTAAGGGAAACAGTGCCTTCCCCAATAACAGGGATGACATTACCATTAGCAACATTGACCTCGGTTTGGGCTGATGTTTTTAGTGATGGAACCTGTCTAGAATCGCAAGTCATATGTTCAGTAGCTCCGGAATCAATTATCCATGTATTATTCATAACAGAAGTAGAAGTATTTAGTGCCTTACCATCTCTACCTGTTGCAGCAACCATGGCAGATGCCTTGTCTGCTATCTAGTCTGAATCCGTCCTGGTTTCTGCAATCGAGGCTCATGACTTGTTGCACCGAGGATCACGGGTTTTATCCCAATTCTCAGGATATCCAATCAGCTCAAAACAACGACTCTTGGAATGTCCTGGTAGGCCACAGTGTGGGCATTTTCCTTGGGAACGATCCCAGCTTGGCTGGCTAGGCTGAGTTTGTCCTGTCCGGTTTTGTGACCCTCCTCGATTCAACCCAGAGGATGATCCACGGGTTTTTGCTGCCATGGCAGCAGGTTCACTCTTGTCAACCTCCATCTTCATTGCTTCTTTCCTATCAGCTTCACGACAAACATATGCATAAGAAGCCTGAAGGCCAAGTGGGGGATCCTTCCGTAGTACTTCTCCACGTACCTGATCAAACCTGTCATCAAGACCACCAAGAAATATATAGACTCGTTGTCTCTCAGTGGATTTCTAAAACATCTTGATGTCGTTTTCACACCCCATGGATACTCTATTAAAGTGATCCAATTCTTGAAAAATCTCAGTTAGCTCCCCAAAATAGGTTGCCAAAGGTCGGCTATTCTGACGAAGACGTGATGCCTTCTGATTCAACGAATAAATTCTAGCCTCGTCATTCTCATCAAAGTAGGCTGCTTTAAAGGAGTCCCAAATCTCCTTTGATGTAGACAACCGAATGTACCGTTTCATAATCTCAGGCTTCATTGAAGACAAAAGCCAACTCTTGATTTTTTGATCTTCAGAGAACCAATCATCATATTTAGGATCGTCTTCATGAGGTGCCTTGATCAACCCACGGAGATATCCCATCTTCTTCCTTCCAGCAATATGGATTTGAATGAGAGGAGCCCATAAATCATAGTTTTTTTCATCCAAAACCATACCAATATTAAAGCTTGAATTTTCTGTCTGCACCATGATTGGAGCAGCTGCTGGAGCATCCTGAGAACCGACCCTCTTTTCTTCAGCCATCTCTCTTACTGTTGGTATAGCCTAAAACTTGTAGTTTTTGATAGATTTTGGAACAATACAGACAGACTTACAAAGCAGGGGAGGGGCAGCAACAACTTTACAGTTGCTCGCTGAAACCGGCAGCAACAACTCTAAGTTGCTCGCTGCAATTACTTAGAGATATGGCAGGAAGCAAAGAAAATTTTAGGGTTCAGTGTTTGCTTTTCTATTTTAGCTCTGATACCAAGAAGAATTAATGCTTTCTTATTCTCTGTTTTCATCATACAACAGGTATATATATACAACCTTACACTTTCCTAACAGAATAAGGAAAGACTAATTACTTTCTAAACTAGGAAACCAAATATTGTAGGAATCCCGCAAATTATAGGAATCCTAATACAAGTTAACAAAAACTACATGATAGATTACTGAAATCAAGAAATCACTATGAACATTTTGATCTGAAGTCGATGACTGTGGATAAAATGCTGTTAATTTGCAGCTTCGCAGGTATTCGATTCCTTGTCTTAATGTTGCTTGTATGCTCCATGATTTGCTTTGAACCACAATTACCAGCTAGGATCGTGGCTGTAGTTTGGTGCTGCCTGCTTTGGCGGAACTTCATTACAGACAGGAAAAGTTAGTAATATTGTCAAAGCCGGCTGATGTTGAAACTAGGAAACTAGGTGGTCTCGTGAATATAGAGCGCTAACTCTAGGAAATTTCGTACAAGAAACTTCATTTCAAGTTCAACGAGGCTGAGGCTTTGGAGGATGTCTAGAGCCACACGGCGAATTACAGAGCCCAACCTCTCACTATTGGTATCCGGCTCCCATTTTTGAATGACGTCTCTATCTTGTCGACAGATGACATTTTTTCAGGAAAAGAGAATGAAGAACTGATGATCACTTCCTGAGTTTGTAGGTAGTTGTAGGTGTCTACTGGCTGAATTTTTTTATTAGTATTTTATTTTTTAGGAGGAAATATATAGCCAGAGCTCTGAAAAGACAGTGCTCTGAATAGGTAACAATCATATTATAAAAAAGTATAGTAATTTTGTATAAGATTTGATATGACTTCTATAACTGATCATATTCACATAATTACTGCATATACGAGATTTGATTTGAATAGGCAGTAATTAGATTACAAAATAATATTTAATCTAGTTCCTATAATTAATCAGATTACAGAATCGCAACTAATCATGTCAACACTCCCCCTCAAGTTGGAGCATAGATATCAGTCATGCCCAACTTGGTAATTACTCTCTGAAATGCCGGCCCTGAAACGGCCTTGGTAAGAATATTAGCTAACTGATATGATGACTGGACAAAGGGAAATTGTATGAGTTTCTGATCTAATTTTTCTTTGATGAAGTGACAATCAATTTCAACATGCTTCGTACGGTCATGTTGAACAAGATTATGTGCAATGGAAATGGTCGCCTTATTATCATAGTGTAGAGTCATCGGTCCCGTATAGTGGATCCCTAATTCTGTCAGGACCCTCTGAATCCATAATAATTCACATACCCCATGAGCCATACCTTGAAATTCTGCCCCCGCACTCGACCGAGCCACCACTTTTTGCTTCTTACTACGCCATGTAACCAGATTTCCATTGACAAAAGTGAAGTAGCCTGATGTAGATTTTCTGGTTGTTTGATCCCCTGCCTAATCAGCATCGGTATATCCCTTAATGCTAGAGACCCCATGTTTTGAGAATAACAAACCTTTGCCTGGGGTACCCTTCAAGTATCGTAAAATTCTATTCACTGCATGCAAATGTTCTTTGCTGGGTGCATGCATAAATTGACTTACGACACTAACGGCATAGGCGATGTCTGGTCTTATATGGGATAAATAAATCAGTCGACCAACCAACCGTTGATAACGGCCCATGTCTGTTGGAACCTGATTGGGAAAGACACCGAGCTTATGATTTATGTCCATAGGGGTTGATGCTGGTTTGCAAGCAAGCATGCTAGTCTCTATCAGCAGATCAAGCACATATTTGCGTTGTGACATGGAAATCCCGTGAGCTGATCTGGCGACTTCAATGCCTAAGAAGTATCTGAGCTGCCCAAGGCTTTTCATTTCGAATGCAGCAGCTAAATGTTCCTGTAACAGCTTCATCTCCTCTGGATCATCAATTGTTAACACCATGTCATCCACGTAAACAATAAGGGCTGTTACCTTCCCATTTTGGTGCTTTATAAACAGAGTATGGTCTGCATTACTCTGTTTATAACTGAATGCTGTCATTGCAGATGAGAACTGCCCAAACCAAGCTCTAGGGGATTGTTTCAGCCCATATAGAGATTTCTTCAAATGATAGACTTTGCTCCTAGTTTCAGACTTGCACTGCACACCCGGTGGCAAGTCCATATACACTTCTTCTTCTAAGTCCCCATTAAGAAATGCATTTTTAACATCAAACTGTTTCAAAGGCCACTCTTGACTGACTGTTAAAGATATGAGAATACGGATTGTGTCAAGCTTGGCAACCGGTGCAAAAGTCTCTTGATAATCCACACCGTATTTTTGTGTATACCCCTTTGCAACCAACCGAGCTTTATACCTGTCAATGCTGCCATCGGTTTTAAGTTTCACAGTGAACACCCATCGACACCCAATTGTCTTCTTTCCTTCGGGTAGGGAGACAAGTTTCTAAGTTGAGTTCTTTTGTAGAGCATGCATTTCTTCATTTACTGCCTTGGCCCAAGCTGGATCTGTCAAAGCTTCCTGCACATTACTAGGGATGGATATATTGGATAATTGATTAACAGTAAGTGCATATGATTCAGATAGCCTATGGTTAGAGACATAATTATTGATTGGATATTGACTCTATGATCGGGTTCATACTGTTTCTTTGGGACACCCTTGTTTGATCTTTGGGAACATCTTGGGGCTACAATAGCAGGATGAACATCCTGGGCATAAGAGATATCAGTAAATACATTGGACTCATCAGATATAGGCTGTAGGAGTACCTGGGATTCAGCATTATGAGAAGATTCGTTGGTTAATGGTGTTAACAAAGGCAACTCTATATTTATTGGTGACTCCGCATCAGTGCTTCTACCCCATGACTCCTCATCAGTGCCGCTGCTCCCAAGCTGTTCAATTATGTTTTCCAACTCAACAAATTCGTTCCTGTCACTCTCTTGTAGCAAATGTTCATTGCTGGATTGCTCCCCCTAAGAGGAAATGATAGAACCTTCTTTTGAATAAAATGATTCAGTCTCACGGAAGGAGACATCCAATATGACGTGTAGCTTTTGATTGTGAGGATCATAACATCTGTACCCTTTCTGTAAGTCTGAACAACAAAAACACATCGAGTGGCACATGGATCAAGTTTAGTTCGTAACACCTTTGGATTGTGAACATAAGTAGTACACCCAAACACTCTAGGCTCAAGGTTTGGAAGGTACGGGGTGGACAATAAGGATTGCATTCGCTGTTGAGGTGTCTGAAAATCTATCACTCGAGAAGGTGTTCGATTGATCAGATACACAACAAACTTCACAGCTTCTCCCCAGTAGTACCGAGGCATGTGCATGCTAAAGAGAGAGGCACGAACCTCTTCTACAATTTGCCTGTTTTTTCGTTCGGCCAACCCGTTCTGTTGTGGAGTATAAGTACATGAGGTTTGATGCCGAATTCCATAATGATGTAGATACTTCTAAACAGAGGTATCCAGAAATTCCATAGCATTATCAGTTTGCCAACTACAAATCTGTTTCTGATACTGAGTACCCACCATACGATGAAATTCCTGAAATGCTGTAAAAACATCACTTTTTTTGTGTAGCAAAGACATCCAAGTCATTCTAGTACATTCATCGATAAATGTGACGAAATAACGGGCTTTCGATATGGTAGAGATTTTTGCTGGACCCCATACATCAGAATGTATAACGGCAAAAGGTTCTGAACTTTTATTCAAATTCGATAAATAAGTAATACGATGACTTTTAGCCATTTCACAAATATTGCAATGAAACTCAGAATCATGAACTACGTTAAAAAGATGTGGTTGTAATTTTTTAAGATATCCAAAGGAAAGATGTCCCAATCGTCGGTGCCATAACCATATTATGGCTCGATCTGTATCTGAACTTCCAGTTTGATATGCTTGACCGAATCTTTGTCCTTCATTTTCTGTAAGTTGTAAATAATAGAGTTTTCCATATTTAACACCATAACCAAGAATCTTCTGGGTCAAATGTCCTGAAACACACAGAATAACGGCCAGAAGGTTACTGTACAATTAAGAGCAGAAGTAATTTGGCCAACTGACAACAGATTATGTTCAAGGGATGGGACAACTAGAACTGAGTTTAAAGTGAGATTTTTAGTCAAGATGATAGTGCCCTCCCCAACAGTAGGGGAGGTACTGCCGTTAGCTGTGGAAATAAAAGAATGTTGGAAGAGTGGAGGGATTGTAATTGACCAGTGTTTCTAACCATGTGATCTGATGCACCTATATCAATTATCCAATTATTATCCTTAGTAATTGCAAAGAATGTATTTGCCTTACTAGTGCTGCTAGAGTGAGCAACATTAACAGTAGGCGGAAGGTTATCAGCAGCAGGCAGTTTATCAACAGCGGTAGTCTGAGCTTTAGCCGTGGTCATCATGGCTTTTCCTGCAAATTTCTTCCTTGGTTTCTTTGAGAAATCCCACCATTCAGGATAACCAATGATTTCATAACACCTCTGTTTTGAGTGTCCCGATTCACCACAATGTCCACAGACGAGGCCTGTGTATTTTCCAGCAGATGAATTATTTCGGTTCTTCATTGTTCTAGAAGCTGGTCCTTGACGGGGTTGGTTTGTAAACATGGCAGAGTGCACGTAGTGCTCACTGGTTATTCGATAGTTCCCCATGTTTGTCTTTGTTGAAACTCCCTCCTTATGCATGCGTATGTACGCTCCAAGTCCAGTTTTGGATCTTGCCCAATATTTCTCCGCGGACTTGCTCAAACTCAGAATCAAGGCCACTTAGAAATATATGAACACGAAGTTGATGCATTATTGAATGCAGCTGGACCACTCCTTCAACTGTCTCTCCTTGAGAGGTAGTTCTGTGATCAATTTCTTGAAAAAGAGCCACCAGTTCATTGTAATAAATGGACACAAGTCTACCCTCTTGTTTGATAGAGAAAGATTTCTGATTTAATTCAAACAGACAAGTTTCATCTGAGCCATCATAGAAGGTCTTCGACACAGCCTCCCATATTTCTTTGGCTGTGGATAGGCGAGTAAATTGCTGCATCAGTAACGGACTCATTGAATCAATGAGCCAACTTTTCACCTTTTGACTTTCGGTGATCCATGTTGCAAACATGGGATCTTCAGGTTTGGGTTTTTTTGCTGCTCCAGTGAGATATTCAGTTTTGTTACGAGCACCAATGTGCATCTCCATTAGTTGAGACCATAACGGATAATTGTTTTCATCTAATATGATGCTGGTAGGGAATGCAGAATTGTCTTGGTGAATAATAATGGGTGATGTTTGGCTATTTTGTGGAACGGGAATAATGGAGTTGAGGTTCGTCATGTAGTAGGGGATTCGTGCGGGATTCGTGTTTGATTAATTAGGCTTTGATACCATGTAGAAAACAATTGTGTCTACCGGTTGAATTTTTCATTAGTATTCTTCTCCTTGTAGGAGGCATATATAGGTAGAGCTCTGAATAGACAGAGCTCTGAATAGGTAACAATCCTATTATAAGAAAGTGTAGTAATTTTGTACAAGATTTGATATGACTCATATAATTGATCAGATTCACATAATTACTGCCTATACGAGATTTGATCTGAATAGACAGTAATCAGATTACAAAATAATATTTAATCTAGTTCCTATAATTAATCAGATTACGGAGTCACAACTAATCATGTCAACAGTAGTAACTCTCCACACATCATGCATATTTCAACGAGGTCAATGTCATTAAGCTCAAGACAATTACAGCAGGATCCACACCAGCAGCTACATAATTTCTGTGGAAAAAGCATACGATTGTAAGATTGAGGCATGAAAACTTCTTAAACTCCCAACCCCACATTAACATATGTTCAATAACCAAACATTTTTAGTATCTCTGATTGTGGAAGTAAAAC
>Ga0325402_1005817_pt1 | contig 11587 bp, 10 predicted proteins | sample PopdelMetagenome_22_FD_207212 | JGI IMG/M metagenome (GOLD analysis project Ga0325402, IMG submission 207212) | Populus deltoides microbial communities from Bellville, Georgia, United States - Xylem-PdKOR-R3 | ecosystem: Host-associated > Plants > Phyllosphere > Stem > Wood/Secondary xylem...
AAAAAATCACCCAACCGTAAGAAATAAAAAATCAATTATTTGGCAAAACTTGAATTATTTGGATGATCATTACATCATAATTGAGATCCACAAAAAGAAAATAAAAAAAGACAGTAAAAATAACGCAAAACGAGGGCTCTTTTGCTTTCAATCGATCCTTCCTTGGACTAGGAGAAGAATGCTTTCAGCAACTAGTAAAAAAAAGATAGAAACAAAGAAGAAGCCGTTGCTTTTTCTCTACTCAATTTCTCTCTAAAACCCTTAAATCTCTTCTTCACACTCCCCCTCTCTAAAACCCTTTAAAGTTTGTCCTTTAAGTAGAAGATCGGTGAGTAAATAAGAGCAAGAATGGAGCGAGAACAAGATAGCTGTGGCACACAGCTGATTGATGGAAACGGAGTGTTTAATGTGGAAGGACTTGACAACTTCTCGAAGATCACGAAACTGTCACAGCGTGGTCTTTCTTATGCTATTGTCGCAATCATGGGCCCTCAAAGCAGCGGTAAATATTTTTTTTTAGTGGGATCTGAAGTCCATTTGATTGGTTAGTTGATTTTTGTGGTTGTTTAGATTAATTGTGAAATGGGTTTTTGTTTTTTTGTTGGTTTAGTAGTTATAACAGCGAATAAGCTCTTTTGATTTGTTAGTTTGTTGTAGTGGTTGTTTTAGCTTAAATGTGAAATGGGCATTTTTTGTGTTTAATTTGTTTGGTTAGATTTTGGTGTTTGATTGTATTTTCTTGGAACTTCATTTGTTCTTTATGTTTAAACAATGATTAGTTTTAATGGGGTTTTATATGAGCAGATCCAAAATATTTTGCTCTTCCTGTTGTTTTTTTAGTTTTTTGGAAGTTGAAAGTTGAGAGTTTTTGAGTTTGATCGAATATTCTTAATGTTTGGTTATGCAAAGTTTAGTGAAAATGAAATCTCTGGAACTTAAATCTGTTGTTTAATTGATTAATTATTTGTTCAATTGGGTTTTTTTTGAGTAGATCCAAATTGTTTTGCTCATTTTTGTTGCATCCTTTTTATTTTTGCAAACCTGAAGTTTGAAACTTTCTGTATATTAATGTAATAAAGGGCTGTTGTAAACTGGATTTTGTTTTTCTATATGAAATCTATTATGCAGGAATTGCACTAAAGATCTCTCTTGACTTTTGTTTAGTGATGCACATCAATGACACTAGTTACAGTTAGAACTGTATGTTAGCATATGCATTTTGCATGTGTAGATCAAATAATGGTTTAATTTGTGTTCTCTGTGAACAGGGAAAAGCACGCTTTTGAATCATCTATTTCATACAAACTTCAGGGAGATGGATGCAATCAGAGGAAGGTTAGATAGTTTTAGTTTTGTGAGTTTATCATTTTCGAAGGGAGAATTATGCCTTTTTGTATCTCTATTTTGCTTTTTTGATCTTCACATGAAGAAACACTATATAATTATGTTTCAGGAGTCAAACAACCAAGGGAATTTGGATGGCAAAGTGTGTTGGTATTGAGCCTTTCACAATTGCCATGGATTTGGAGGGAACTGATGGAAGAGAAAGGGGCGAGGTAGTGAGCTTTTGTGTTGATATATATTGTTTTAGCTTCGCACTGCTAATTGAGTGGCTTGTATAGTCTTTGGTTGTTGCCTTTTCTGTTTAATTTGATTATCCCCTATGGTCATTGGATTTGACAATTGATTAGTGGCTTCATGCAGTCAATGTGAGTCTTAATTTACAATAGCATGTCAAGTATATAGAGAATTTTGGTGGCAGCTTATTATTTTCAACATTTGTGAGACAGGAAGCCGAGTAGCATTAGTTTGTAAATTTTGAGAAATTTTGAGGATGAAGAATACTGTATGCTTCTATAAGCTGTGGTGTCTAATGCTTGTAGTAAGCTGAACGAACGACTACAAATTTCAGATTGTGAATCTATTGAACACATGCTGTAGGGAATTTTTGACACTCCTGATCCTCTGAATATTTGCTGTTTTCAGGATGACACTGCATTTGAGAAACAAAGTGCCCTCTTTGCTTTGGCAGTTGCGGACATTGTACTGATAAACATGTGAGTTATTTTATTTTATGCTAAGCATTATAGTGTTGGATGCTTTTTCTGCCTGATAAATTTAGTGGATGCCTGGACCCCTGGCTGTATTTGGTGGTGGCTTTAGACTGTCAGGCTAGTTAGACTGCTATATTGTTATCAATATATTGCCCAGTGCTTGGTCAGGAGTGACATGGTTGAAACGGCTCTGCCTGGTTATGGTCATCACATTCTTTTTTTTTTAAATCCAGAATTGTTGTGAAGTTTTTTTTTTATATGAATGCATGTGTATAGTGCACAGCCAGGATTAAATTTAACTTTACTGTGTTCCGACTTCGTTTCAATTTTCGATCTTGTTCTTTTTTATGTGCCTTTACCCTGTAGTGGTTAAAAAAGTGTGTGAAACACCATGGCTAACAGTGCAGTGAACTGTTTGATATTGGTAGTTTACTACTTTAACATGTGTTTTAGTGATTTGGGCATCTCTTTGCAAGCTGAACATACTATTCTTTTGATGTTCCTATTCTTTGCTATAAGTGCTGGGTGGGAGGGGTTGAATGTCGCAGACCAAACAGATGAAGCTGGAGGTGAAAGGGATATGGCCTTAACAAAAGTGAAAAGTGCATACTGCATTTAACCACCTTTAGCTAGTGTTGAAGATCAACGCATTTTGCTGATTAGATTACACACAAAAATAGTCCAGTTTGTGCGGGGCATCGGTTAGGTCTAAAATCTGGGAAAACTACTTTGCTTGGCTCCGCAGTCTGTAGGTTTTCTGAGATAATCTGCTCAGCTGTTACCTGGCTTGTTGCTGATTTGTATATTACAATTCAATAATATGGTGGGATTCTGGTCTATTAAACATCTTTCTGATTCTCATTTGATGCTTGAGTGATGAGGAAAATTTGTCCAATTTAAATACAAGATAACCTTGGACAATTGTAATGAGTTCAATTTATCATTAGGGATAAGTGATTATGTCCTGCAAAAAAAAGGAAAAATAGATGTTGATTCAGAAATATTCTTTGTTGGATTAAAATATATTCATATTTTAACAGTGGATGAATTAGACACTGCAAATTAGAGATGCAGCTAAAGATTGACAAGGCACGAACATGCATGACTACAGTTTTCTGTTTATTGGGATCTGCTCCTAATTAAGTAGATGCTGAAATATTACTTGTAGGTGGTGCCATGACATTGGCCGGGAGCAGGCTGCCAATAAACCCCTTTTAAAAACAGTTTTTCAGGTACTCTTTGCCATTTCCTGTGATTAAGATTCTATTGTGCGTTCCTTACATGCAATAATCTATTTTCTGTCCTGTACCTAGGCCATGATGCGTTTATTCAGCCCCCGCAAAACAACACTGCTCTTTGTTATACGTGATAAAACAAGGGTATGGATTTATGCCCATATGATTCGTTTAAGATGATTTGCCTTTTCTCCTTGAATATAGCTGTTTTTGTCCAATGCTGAATCTGTAACCTCTTTGTGACTGTCCATGTAGACTCCTCTTGAATATTTGGAGCCTATTTTAAGAGAAGATATTCAAAAGGTACTTTTGTGCATCTCTTATTTTCTGGCTATGCCTTTTCATCTTCTGTTTGATTATTTCGTTTCTTTTAGCATCTTCAATGGTCATAATTTATGCAGATATGGGCTACAGTCACGAAACCTGAGGCTCATAAAAGTACTCCTCTCAGTGAATTTTTTAATGTATGAAGATAATTCTCTCATTTTTCATCTTTCTCGTGTTTTGACAATTGTGCTTCATTTCTTGTACCAATTTCAATTGGCATAAACTCTAATTTTTTGCTTCTGTTCATTTGCACAAAGGTGGAGGTCACTGCTTTGTCTAGCTATGAAGAAAAGGAGGAGCAGTTTGAAAGGGAGGTAACCTGCTACCATTATAGCAAAAATAACAGTTTATTAGCCACAGAACTTATGTTTGTCATATATGTTGGTTTTTCAACTTTGGATTCTGCTGTAGTATTTTTCTTTTCTCTTATTAAAGTCTTGGTCAATGATATGTAGCTTGTGTATGTTTACCAAAATGATTGGAGTCCAAAGTTAAAGGCAACGTGACATTATTGTCAAATCTTGTAGCCATGATTGCAATTTACAGATCATCATTTGACTGATTGATTCTGAACAAATAATTTAAAATAACCAGAGGAAACCACTTCTTGATTACATAGCATTTGAGTGTACATTTGGTAGACTAATTTGATGTTTTATACAGGTTGCTGAACTTAGACAGCGGTTTTTCCATTCCATTTCTCCAGGAGGTCTTGCTGGTGATAGGCAGGGCGTTGTCCCTGCTTCAGGCTTTTCTTTCAGTGCACAGCAGATATGGAAAATTATAAAAGAGAACAAGGATCTGGATCTTCCTGCTCACAAGGTTTATTATTTACCTTTTCTTATGTGAACTTAAATTGTTAAATTTTTCTTCATATGTGAAATATGTTGCAAATCTTGCTTATCAGGTGATGGTTGCAACTGTTCGGTGCGAAGAGATTGCCAATGAGAAGCTTCGCTACTTGTCCTCTGATCAGGTTACTTAAAAGTTACTCTGATAAATGTTAGAATTGTGAAATTTATCATCAAGAAGTGCTAATATGATTTCTTGCAGGGTTGGTTGGCATTGGAAGAAGCTGTTCAAGCTGGTCCAGTGTCAGGGTTTGGGAAAAAACTCAGCTCTATTTTGGAATTCTATCTTTCAGAGTAAGTTTATATCTTGATATTCTAAATAGTGGTGTGCTACATTTGTTTCTGTTTATTCAATGTTTGGAGACTCAAAAATCTCTAATTCATCTTATCAGTATTAGTGTTTTATTTCAAATTTCCTCAATTTCATTAGTTTTATCTCACAGAAGAATATTTTTTTGTGCTTGTTGATTTGCATCATCTGATGTTATGACTCTTCTTTTACACTAGATATGAAAATGAGGCGATCTATTTTGATGAAGGTGTAAGAAATGCAAAACAGCAACAGTTGGAATCAAGAGCATTAGATGTAAGTCCTTAATGAGTGTTTTTTTTTTGCTTAGTTCTATAATTTTTGTTGCCTGCAGTAGGATGATCTAAAATATCTTCCATGATGGAAGTTTTTAGGATTATATAGGGTCTAATCATATGTCTTACCTTTTGGATTCTTATGTCTTGGTAGTTGGTGGGTGCTTTTATCTAAAAAAATTGCTTCTTATATGGGGGGTTTTCTTTTCCTGTAGGTGGTCCACCATGCTTATGTTACCATGTTGGGGCATTTACGCTCTAAAGCTCTTGAAAGTTTTAAAACGAGGCTGGAACAATCATTGCACAAAGGAGAAGGATTTGCTGCTTCTGTTCGTGCCTGTGCTCAATCTTGCATGGTTGAGTTTGATAAAGGGTGTGAAGGTATGTGTGGTTTATGGATTTGTGCACAAATATTGGTAGTTGCTCATTAACTATGTTAAGTGTTGGAAGTCCGTGCCTACTATTTTTTCTGCACTAAAACAGAATTTCTGCCATTGCTTTTCCTAGTATTATTTGCAGCTGTGCTAGTTACAGAGTGTGCTTTAGGATTGTTGTGAGAAACACTTACTTCAATAGATCATTGTTAGGAGGCTGAATTCAGCAACTATTATTCATATAAGCAGGATTGTTGCGTGCATAGTTTCCCAGATTTAAACCCTTACCTTTTGAATCCAAGTTTCTTAGCTGTTGGACTGCTTAGCTTTTCATGACCCAAATCCCGGGTCCATGACCGGCAATGCAGGAAGGGTGCCGTAAGGACACCCCACCTACGCTAAGTCTCAAAACGTACATATCATAAAAAAACTGTATAAAATTCACGCAGCATTTCATAAATTTTCAAAATATTATATTATTCAAAATTCATAAAATCAAATGATAGTTCAAAATTTCTCATCAGTAATTAAAACAAAAACAATAATTCATAATACTCATTATATTGTCAAAATCCAAACTTAATTAAAATAGGGTAATAATGAAGCGTTTAAGATATCGAATCAAAACTAAAAGGAAAGTCTCGCGAAACAAGTAAGGCATAGTGACCAAAACTGAAGAAGCAGGAACACTCATCAAAGTTCATCTACTAGCAAAAACTAAGAACCTGAAATAATATAAAAAATAAGGGTGAGTTCAACCAACTTAGTGAGAGAATAACATTTAATATACATTTTAGATATTAATAATTTGCAATTCGATTTATCTTGATATAGATATACATACTAAGCATATTATCATAAAGTAGTGGAATATATGTTAGATATTAGATGACACATGAAGGTGACCACTGTGGGAGGATCAGTCTCCACATGCTGGTATCTTTCTCACCAGTTAGGCATATATAATACTATGTGCACATAGGCTAACTACTCTTCGTTAGCATGGAGTTACTGACAAGTCCTATATTAAGGTATAATAGATATTCACATAATTATCAAAGCAACGTATATCATATCAAATAGAATTTAGTTCAATAGAATGCGAAGTGCAATTTCAAGAACAGGTAAGTACTCGGAAAATAAAGCAACATATATAAATATTCAAGAAATTAACTAATCGTACTCATTATATAGTCAACATACATATTTATTTATATTACATGCATATTAAAGATTATTTCGTTCACCTAGAAAATATAGAACTAAAAGGAATATCGGATGAAAGACTCGAATCTTATTGAGGATTGTTATAAGAACCTGTAACAAATATATGGAATATGCTAAAAAAACAACCCAAAACAACACAAAATAAAAGATTCCAATGCATAAAAGAAAACCAGGTCTAGTCTCCTAAGTTGAGGGACTAAAACAACAATTTTCCAAAAACAGGGATCAAAACGCAATTTTACCAAAATTGGAGGACCAAACTGTAAATACATAACCATACTGAAATTTCCCACATAAATCATCATCAGTTCTGTCCAGAAACGAACCAGAGACCGAACTGTAATTTTTTTAAAAGTTCAAGGACTAGAATGTAAATTCCCAAAATTGGGGGACCAAACTGAAAATATTCCAAATCAATGATCAAACTGAGATTCATCATCCTTAACCTCGTATTAATACTGCAATAATACTGCCTGGAATCCCAAAATACTTTTAGGAGTCAAATTATATTTTTTCAAAGTTTAGGGACCAAACTTTAATTTTTATAAATTAAGAACCAAAATAAAATTTCATCATCTTCAACCTCAAGACCATTTTGTCCAGATTTTCCAGCAAAGTTGAAACGAATTTCTTAACCCATAACAAATCAATTCACAAATTCTTATTTCTAACAACACACTCAAAATCAATGAAAATCAATCACTTAACCTTAACCAATAATAATCATGAATCAATCTTAATAAAATAAACTTCAAATCTTTATAAATCATAATCTCTTCTTTAATCCTTCTATAAACAATCCATAATCGAAAGTAACATGAGAAGGAACCACTTGTTACTTCCACCTTTCTTAAACTCAAAACTCAAGATAAAAAACTGAAATCCTTGGTTTGATGAGAGGAGGGTCACGGCAGCCACAAGAATTAGAAGAGAGAGAATTTTCTTGCAACTTTTTCCTTATATAACTTAGGTTGGGTTTGGGCTGACTTGGGCATGGTTTGGGCCAAAAGTTTGGGTCTTACATGGCTAGTCCTCTCAACCAGTCTATTCATTCTAAGGGTCTCCTTACAATGCTTAAAGGATACAGTTTAAACTTCTATTTTTGAAATGTGGAATCTTATAACTGCTTTTTGCTTGCCACAATGTAATTGCAGAAATAGTCTTATCTTGCACAAGAATTGCATCATCTCTTTTGGGCTTCTAAAGATCTTGACTTGCCCCTGACAATAAATTGTAAAGTGGTATGGCTAGTCAGCACTTCTCAGGACATGTTCCTCTAACCCATCCTCCTAGCTAATTAACTTGTCTGTACTTGAACAAGCATCAATTATTAAAACTGTGACTGCAAAACAAAAGGCAGTCACATACTTCATCAAAGAATTTCATTGGGTTAGACAAAAGAAAAGTGGCAAGGTGAAGGGCAGCTGTACCAACTTATTTAAGCTGTTGATACTAGAAGTTATAGAATTCATCCTTCTATAATTCTTTGAACTTCATATTTATTCTCAGCAAAGATCTGTTATCTACTCGTTCTTTTTTTCTGGATTTGGTGATTGACATGTAATATCCTATCCCTCAGATGCTTCCATTAGACAGGCCAATTGGGATGCTTCAAAAGTCAGGGAAAAACTTCATCGTGATATTGAGGCACATGCAGCATCAGTACGCAGCACCATGTTGACAGAAATGATAGCCAAATATGAGGTATTTTCTTGGTTGATGTTGCAATTGAATATTCCAAATTGTTGAACTCTGTATTGAAACAAATAACAAAATCTTGTTACACTAATCATGCAGAAACAACTTACTGATATGCTTTCTGGACCTGTTGAAGCCCTATTCGAAGCTGGTGAAAATGATGCATGGACTTCAATAAGAAAGCTTCTTAAACGTGAGACCGAGGTTGCTGTATCAGAGTTTTCAACTGCTGTTGCTAGTTTTGAGTTGGATAAGCCTACAATTGACACAATGGTGCAAAATTTGAGGGAGTATGGAAGAAATGTAGTGGAGAAGAAGGCAAGAGAAGAGGCAGGGAAAGTTCTGATCCGCATGAAGGATAGGTGCAGTACATGATTGTTGCTTATTTTTCTTTTTTCTTTCTCTTTTTCTTGGTTAATTTAGATAACATTTCAGGTTTACAACAATTTTCAATCATGACAATGACTCAATGCCAAGGGTTTGGACTGGGAAAGAAGACATTAGAGCAATTACAAAGGATGCACGCTCTGCGGTAATCAACCAAGATTTCTTAATGAATTGCAGGCTGCCTTTTATCTTCGAGGAACATCTAAATATCTTGCATTTGTTCTGTTGCAGTCTTTGAAAATTCTATCAACCTTGGCAGCCATACGCTTAGATGAGAAATCAGATGATATTGAGAATGTACTGTTCTCCTCGCTCAGTGATGGAACTGTTTCTGTTCCATCTTCCAAAGATAGAAGCATAGGAGCCAGTAGTGACTCCCTTGCCTCAAGTACATGGAAAGAGGTAAACAGATGGTTGATAATAGTTCAATTGTGTACATGTGCATGATGGCATCTGTATTTGTATATATCCCTTGTCTATTTTCAAACTGTTTCTCATGAAATCAAATGAGGCAGGTCTCTCCAAAAGCTACGCTGCTCACACCAGTCCAGTGCAAGTCACTGTGGAGGCAGTTCAAAGCAGAGACCGAGTATAGTGTGACCCAAGCTATTTCTGCTCAGGTACCTTATACTAAATATTTCTATTTTTCATTTATGGTATCCTTTTATCAAGATGTGTGTTCATATAGTAATTTGGTTGGATTCACAATTTTAACTGGATGTTTTATTTCTTAATCAAATAATGTTCAAGTTAATTTGGGGAATATTTTCAGTTTGTCGTTTGCTATCTTCTGCTTTACATGCCAATTAAAGTTTCTATGCATGTAGTAGGGCACCAAACCAAAATATGTAACTCATGCTCACGTTCACTCAGTCACACGCATGCACAGACACACAGATCACTCTCTTTTCAGAAACCAAGGGTATATTTTATTCATTTATCAAGTATCATGTCCTGCAAGCTATCTAGCACTCTTATATGCAATAAATGGTGTTTCTTCAGGAGGCTCACAAGCGAAGTAATAACTGGTTACCTCCTCCATGGGCAATAGTGGCGATGGTTGTTCTTGGTTTTAATGAATTCATGGTTCTGTTAAGGTACTCACTTCAAACCTAGAGTCTTTGCTTTCCTACAGTTTCTGTTCTGCACAACTTTTTTGCTTTATTCTCCAGTTGACTGGTGCCTTTCTTTGACATGTTTGTTGCTAATGAAACAGGAATCCACTTTACCTCTTGGTTCTGTTTGTTGTATATTTACTTTCAAAAGCATTATGGGTACAGATGGACATCACAGGAGAATTTCGAAATGGCGCTGTAAGTTTAGAAAAAAATAAAATTATCATTCTCTTGTTAGTCATGTTGAATATCGTGCATATGTTAAGTACATGGTTAAAATGGGACAAAACTTTATCATGTGTTTGTCTATTGATTGGTATTATTTATTGTGATTAGAAGATTTAACTTTAGAACTATGCATGGACTTGGAAATGGAAATCAAAGATGTGTGCTAAAAAATATATTGTTCTTAAAACTTGTCTAGGAACTTAAGCACACAGTAAAGCCCCCACCAGTGCTTGAACAAAATTCTGACACAGTAAAATTGGTCTTAAGCTCTTCTGCCGGGATATTTAGCTTTCCATGCACAACCTGTTATATGAAGCTTGGCTTCCGTTCTTCATTATGGTTAGACCTTAGTAGGAGGCAATGAGAGAAGTAGCTGTAATTTATGATAAAACAGTGTTCCCAGTGGCTTTATTTGGTACTATTTTTTTTCCTTGTTCAAAAAACTATTTTCTTCTCTTGTTATATGCAGATCCTGTGCCTTATTTCTTTGTTTGGTGTGTGCAGTTGCCTGGTATATTATCCATTTCTTCAAGGTTACTTCCCACTGTTATGAATCTTTTGAGGCGACTTGCAGAAGAGGCTCAAGGACGACCAACTCCTGAAGCCCCAATGCAACAATCATTTAGTTTTCAGAATAACAGAAATCAAACTCAGCTGAATCCAACATCAAGTACAATACCTGAGTCTTCGGTATCATCATCCTGCATTTCATCAACTGATAGTGAATACTCAAGTCCAAACTTGATGCACAGGCAAAGTACAAAAATCTCAGAGGAAGAATTTTCTTGAAAATCTGAACGTGTGTAAAATTTGTACCAAAGTAGAGGAGATAAATAGGTTAAAGCCTTCTTCTGCCCTTTCAAACAGGGAAAAAGAAAGAAAGAAAGAGGTTGGGGGATGAAGGCATGGAGTTATTTTGTCATACGGGAAGTTGAGATATATTTATATATGTAACAAGAAAATAATCCTGTGTTGTGGAAAGACTCTGTCAGACAACAATTGGGCGGCTAATCTGTATCTTGCTAGATTCAACTGAATCGGATATATATTTTTATTGATTTGGCTGTCAAGTCACCTTGCTCAGAATGGCCATGCCCTTTCATTGCCCTGATGTCTACTAGCTGGATCAAATGATAATGAAGATGAACTTCCCATGTAAAGAGCTTTCCATGAAGACTTCATTGGTTTGTTAATGCATGCTGAAAGAAAGCCAATATGGAATACCAGCATCATTATCTTTGCATCAGCTAGACATATTTTGACTGTAACAACACTACTGTTCTTTCTCTCTTCTGCTGATGCTTCTCCTGCGTTTTTGTTGCTTTCTTTTCTATTTTCAGCATTTGTTTTTCCGTTATTCTTCTTATCCCAGGTGAGAGCGGGTCACGTCAATTTCCAAATTTTTTTTAACGTCATTTTAGTGGTTTTTTCAGAAGTTACAGTTAAACGGCATCATTTTTAAATTGATTTCATAATTCATGGATTGATTTGATAATTCAATAACAA
>Ga0325402_1005818_pt1 | contig 11587 bp, 6 predicted proteins | sample PopdelMetagenome_22_FD_207212 | JGI IMG/M metagenome (GOLD analysis project Ga0325402, IMG submission 207212) | Populus deltoides microbial communities from Bellville, Georgia, United States - Xylem-PdKOR-R3 | ecosystem: Host-associated > Plants > Phyllosphere > Stem > Wood/Secondary xylem...
TCAATCACCCAGTAATCCTTTGGGATAGTGTCAGGAATATGATGAATAATCCACCAGAAAGTCTTCATGTTGCTGTTATTTTTCATTTGAAAATATATTAAAATGATATATTTTTTATTTTTTAAAAATTATTTTTTATATTTACATGTTAAAAAAATATATTAATTTAAAGTAAAGAAAAATATAATTTTATTTTATTTTTTTTAAAAATACTTTTAATTAATTTATTTCAAAAACGTTTTTGAAAACTAAAAGAGTAAACCCTCCAAAACAGTCTCAACTCTCAATCCTTGAAATGCATCCCATTAGCCTTTGTCCTCTTTATTAAATTGTAAAATTTTACAAGTAGCGGAATATGCGATTGAGTTTTGTTATGGAAAATAACAAGAATGGATTTAGGTGCTCTGATACATTTGTGTTGTAACTGTATGTAGGGGTGAGAAAAAAATGAAAAACTAATTAAACTTAGAAAACTGGAAAAAAATAACTGAAAAAATAAAAAAAAACTGATTAAAATTTTGAAAAAACCGGCCAGTTCGGTTCGGTTTCAATTTTATAAGTAAAAAACCGAAAAAATCAAACTGAACCAAAACTGAAAAAAAAACCAGAAAAAAATCGAGCCAAACCGAGTCAAAACCAAGCCAAACCTGAAAAAGTGAGCCAAAACCGAGCCAGACCGTAAAGAACCGAGCTAAAACCGGAAAAAACCTAGCCAAACCGGTAAAATTGAGCCACACCGGTTTGAAGCGGTTTTTGCCCTAAAAAAACCGAACTGAACTGAACCAAACCGAAACCGGTCGGTTTGACCCGGTTTCGGTTTTTTTAAAATTTTTTTTCAGTTTGGTTATTTTTTTTGATAAAAACCGAACCGAACCGAAAATAATCATCCTAGATGTCTGTTGCATGCAAATTTGCCATGCCACCTGTACTACTAGTTGATTAATATGCTCTCGCCATATATATAATCAAAATATTATAATGCATGAGTTTTTTTATTGTAACTATAGACACAAATTATTATGAATTAAATAATGAGAAAAGAACAAAAAAGTGATATTACCTCTTTGCTTTTAAATAGAAAAAAAAAAGCCTTAAAGGGTGGGGTGCTTTGATTTTTTTTTCACTAGTTTATTAGTCATTAAAATATTATTCAAGGGTGTTTAGGTTTTTATTTTTATTTTTTTTTGAATAATGTACAATTAAAGCATGTTTTTGGCTTTGGAAAAGACAAAATAAGGTTTTTATTTGGGGATATTTTTGTACTTTGACACCAGTTTTTAGGTAATTACCAAGGTCATAAGAGTGTTTTGATATTTTCATGTTGACTTTTTTATTTTTAATCAAAAAGTTGTTGGTGAGCGTTGAGCACACATCAATGAGTGGGTGGCGTCTATGTCATTAAGGCAACGCGTGTAAAACCACTTGGTGGTAAAACCATTTGACAATAAACCTGACCTTTCGTTGTTTCTTTGGATGCGCCATTAAGTCTTCTTTCACATGGTGTGAATTGTGACGACGTGGTGGTCAGATTGTTACTGATGATTATTTTTTTCCCTTCTTTTCTCTCTTCTGCCAGGTAAAATGCATGGCTGTCTTCTTGTTTTTTTTTTCAATTTCAATCCTCATTCTTTTAGTTTCTTATTTTGTTCTTATTCCTTTCATAAAAGTTTTGGTTTTTTTATTTCAATTTAGTCATTCAATTACAATTTCTCATATGTTTTGTTTTTTTTTTTTGGTATTTATTCTTTTGATTGTTAATTTTTTTCCTTGACCTTTTTGTTAAAGTTTTTCTTAACTTTCAATTTCATACTTCAATCAAAGTTTTTATTGTTTTTATTGTTTTTATTTTTTTTAATTTGACCCTTATTTATTTTTTCTTTTGTTAAAGCTATTTTTCAATTTGATTTAACCCTCCAATTGCATACATATCCTTAAAGCTTTATTACTCTTTGCTTATACAACTAGGATGCTTATAATATGCTTTTTAAGATTCCAACATCATCACCTTAGTTTAGAAACACTTTTAAATAAGGTATTTGAATAAAAAATTATGTAATTTAAATATATTTTAACAAGATAAACTTATACTTTAGATTTGAAAGGAAAATCAAAGCATATAAAGGAGAAGAAAAAAAAAATGAGGTGAGGAAGAGTATGTAAAATCTCAAAAATTTAAGTTAGAATCTCTTCTTTTACCCCATCTTTTTTATAGTGAATTTTTGAAATTAAAAGTATGAAGAATTAATAATGATTGATTCCCACCAATATTAACCTTTAATTAACCACCATAAATCAAGAATTAAATCTAGAAAACCAAGGGTTCTTTAAGTAAAAAAAACAAGAATTCTTTAAGACTAATTTTTCATTCACTCATAATTTGTTTAATTAAAAAAATCCAACAATCTCTCACATGAATGGAAATTGTCTCACAAGTTTGAAAACGACTTACAAATTTGTTGAGAGATACTAATTTGGTAAAGTACTAAATCAAGATAGGTAGCTTTTGGATTTGAACCTTTCTTAGTAAAATACTATCGGATTTACTCGGCTAAGTAATGAATGTGGTTTCTTAACCTTTTATATAAACCAAGACAATAATACTCATATAGTTCTTTACCTAGAGATTTTTGTTGTATTCATTTTGGCCTTGAATAACTTTTGGATTCATGATTATTTTATAGAAATCAACTTTTATCGAGAAATTCTCAAAGAAACGACTACATTTCTCACTCGTATTGGTGATATTTCATTAAGAGTATTATGTTATAATTCATTTGGTGAATCAAGATATGAAAATCATTAAGATCACAACTCACATTTTATCATGTTACAACTAGCACTCATTTCATCATAGGAATAAAGAAGAAATAATAATTTTCTAGTGCTACTGAAAATATTATATGACTTAGTTCTTCATTTGAACCTAATTCATGGAATCTCCAATCAACTAGGTATGGTTACTATCATTACACTTTCTCCATTCGATGAATTATGCATAAGTTCTCTAGACAAACCTTTGGTTAACAGATCTGTGATATTTTTCAAAGGATTTACATAGTCAATGAAAATAATTCAATTCGAGAGCAAGTGTTTAACAATATTATGTCTACAGCGTATATGTTTAGACTTCTCATTATACATACTACTTTGTGTCATTCCGATTGCTAACTAACTATCGCAACGGACACAAATAGTTGGCATTGGTTTTAGCCAACATGGAATGTCCTCAAAGAAATTTTGAATCCATTTGGCTTCCTCTCCAGCTTTATCAAGAGTAATAAACTCTGATTCCATCATGGACCTAGCGATACACGTTTATTTAGAATGTTTCCATGACACATTTATTCCACCTAATATGAAGACATATCCACTTGTAAATTTTGAGTCTTTAGTGTCGGATATCAATTTAGCATCACTTCTATTACTGTTGGGTAACCAATATAGTGTAGCTCATAGTTCAAGGTGCATTTCAAATACTTGAGTACCCTTTTTATTATCTTTCAATGATCCATACTTGGTTTACTTGTAAATCTACTAAGTTTAGTAATTGAGTAAGCAATATTAGACCTTGTGCAGTTTATAACGTATATTATACTACCAATTATTCAAGAATATTCCAATTGGTTTATTTCATTACCTTTATTTTTGGACATATATACACTTGTATTAATTTGTGTTTTGACAATAATATTGTTATCTTTAGAAAATTTCTTGAGAATTTTCTCAATATAATAAGATTGGAACAATATCAATCTATTAGATCTCTTAGAAGTTTTTATTCCTAATATAACATCTGCAACACTTATGTCTTTCATGTCAAACTTGTTCACTAACATTTTCGTAATAGACTTGATCATGTGATCATTGCTATCTAAAATTAGCATATTGTCCGTATAGAGACATACAATAACATAACCTTTACTGTGTTTTTTATATAAATATATTTATCAACTTCATTAATTTTGAATTCATTTGACAACATAATCTTGTCAAATTCTTCATGTCATTGTTTAGGTGCTTGTTTCAAATCATATAATGATCTGACAAGTTTACTTACTTTATTTTCTTTTCCATTAATAACAAACCCCTCGGGTGTTCCATGTAAACCTTCTTTTCAAGATCACTATTTAAAAAAGTTATTTTTACATTTATTTGATGTAGTTCAAACTTATTAATAGCTATAATGATTATTAATGTTCATACAGAAGTTTTCTTAACATGAATGAGTATGTGTAAAAATAATCAACACCTTCTTGCTGTTTAAAATCTTTAAAAAAACAAGTCTAGCTTTATATCTAATAATAGTTTCATCAACTTTCATCTTTCATTTAAAGATCCATTTATGACTTAATGGTTTACTTGTAGGAGGAAAATTCATTAGTTTTCATGTATGATTATTCATAATGAATTAAATTTCACTATTGATTGTCTCCTTTCAATAGAAAGCTTCCAGACATAACTTTGCCTCATAGTAGGTTCAAGGTTCATTTTCTAACAAGTATGTTAAAAAACTAGAACCAAATATTTTGGTTGTTTTTGCCTTTTTACTTTTTATAAGCTCAATTTCATCATATTTTTAATATGATGATTACTTAAGTTAGCCTTAACCGTTCTCTTAAGTGAATAATTTTCTCATGTTTTCTTTTATGGAAACATATCTTCAAAGAATATAGCATTCCTTGATTCTATAATAGTATTAGGATGAATATACTCAATACTTAACTTGTGTACATGAAATCGATATCCACTACTATTGTATGTTTATCCGATAAAATACAATTCATAGTCTTAGGTCCTATCCTGATCTTTTTAGGATAAGATATTGCTACCTTTGCAAGACACCCCTATATTTTGAGGTATTTATAGAAAAATCTTCTACCTTTTCACAATTCATATGATATCTTTTCTGACTTTTTATGGGGTACTTTGTTAAGTATATAATTGACAACTAGAATTGCCTCCCTCTACAAGTTCTGAGGTGCTCCTAAACTTATCAACATGATATTCATCATTTCTTTTAATGTTCGGACTTTCCATGATGTCATTTTGTTATGGTGAATAAAGAGCAATAGTTTGATGGATAATACTATTTTAAGAGTAGAATTCACTAAACAGTGTATCGTATTCGCCATCTCAATCACTTTTAATTATCTTTATCTTTTTGTTAAGTTGATTTTCAACCTCTTTCTTGTAATGTTTAAACATTTCAAGAGTTTCAACTTCTATCCTGAGCAAATCGGTATAAAAATACCTTGTGCAATCATCTATAAAATAATACAATACTTTTTTTCATCTCTAGTTTGCACAAACCTTAAATCATTAATATCTGAGTGGATTAAGTTTAGAGGTTCACTATTTCTTTTAACTATTTGAAAAACAGGTTTTGTGAATTTTGATTCTACATAAATTTCACACTTATGTTTTTTCTAAAAAATTATACTTGGTAATAATTCATGGTTTATTAACCTTTGTATAAAACTATAATTTACATGACCTAACTTGTTATGCCATACATCACAACACTCAAGCAAATAAAAAGAAAATACGTTCTTATTTTTGTTCTTATCGTTGGTTACAATGGTTATTGTATTCATTTTAAAGAGGTCATTTATAAAAATAATACAATACTTTTTTCCATCTCTAGTTTGCACAAACTTTAAATCATCAAATATCTTAGTGGATTAAGTCTAGAGGTTCACTACTTCTTTTAACTATTTGAAAAAAAGTTTTGTGAATTTTGATTTTAAACAAATTTTACACTTATGTTTTTTTTCCTCAAAAATTATATGTGGTAATAATTCATGGTTTATTAACCTTTGTATATAATTATAATTCACGCGACCTAACCTATAATGCCATACATCATAAGACTTAAGCAAATAAGAAGAAAAGACATTCTTATTTTTATTATCATCATTGGTTACAATGGTTATTATCATTTATAAAAATAATATAATTTCCACATCTAACTTGCACAAACTTTAAATCACCAATACCTGAGTGGAATAAGTTTAGAGATTCACTATTTCTTTTAACTGTTTGAAAAAAAAAGATTTTGTGAATTTTGATTCTACATAAATTTCGGCTGTGTTTGTTTCCTGAAAAATGATTTCCGGGAAACCACTTTCCAAACTTTCTTGTGTTTGTTTGTCATTAGAAAAATTGGTCAATTAAAAACACTTTCCAGTCAAAAGAGAATTTGGCTTGGTTTCCAGGAAAGTGTTTTCCTTTTATTTTGGGCGAAAAACACTTTCCGGAAGTTGTGAAAATTTTAAAAAAGTCATATTATTTGTTGATTATATCAAATTTGGTCCTCAAACTTTTGATTGCTACATATATTTTATTTTGAATATTTATTTTTCAATTTCATCCCTTATAATTTAATCTTTATATTAATTTTGGTCCTCATTTTTATAATTGTTATTTGCTTTTTCCTTATCAATTTTTAATTGAAATTTTTTATCTATCAAATTTGATCCTCGTTCTTTTGATTGTTACTTATTTTATTTGAAATAATTTATGAAATTTTAATTATTATTATTTTAATTTCTTCATCTTTTAATTTTTTTATTTTTTAGATTTGATCTCTATTATTTTGATTATTATTTATTTTATTTGAGATAATTTATGAAATTATATTTTTTTTCAATTTCATTCTCATTCAACTTTTTAATTTGTAAGATTTGTTCCTCACTATTTTAATAAACTTGAAAAAAAATAAAACATTAATAAGTTATTTTCCAGCTCATTTTCCATGACATAACCAAACACTGGAAAGTATTTTCCAATTTATTTTCCATTACACTACCAAACATTAGAAAATAATTTACTTTCCCGGAATTCACTTTCCAAAAGAAAATTACTTTCCAGCAAACAAACGGGGCCTTCAAACTTATGTTTTTTTCTCAAGAATTATACTTGGTAATAATTGATGATTTATTAATCTTTGTATAGAATTATAATTTACATGACCTAACATGTTATGTCATACATCACAAAACTAGAGCAAATAAGAAATTAAAAAAAGACATTCTTATTTTTGTTCTCATCATTGGTTATATTATTCATTTTAAAGAGATCATCACATAGATATATCCTTTCTACAAACATACCACTCTTAGAGAGTATAAATTTATCACTCTAAAAAACTATCTTAAAACTATTTTTTCTCAACAATAAGTCAAACATATAGTTTTTTCTAATAACAGTAACATGCAATACATTGTTTAAGGTGAAAGCTTTCTGGATGTCATCTTTAGTGTGACCTTTCCACCATCCAATACCTTAGAGGTTGATGAGTTTCTCATGTATAATTTTTCTCCATCCATGTTTTTTAAATGAAAAACATCTTTTTCTCAACGCATACATGTCTTGTAACACCAATGTCAATTAACCATGGCTCAAAATTGTTGATAAAGTTGACTTAAAAAACAACATAAGACAAACTCATTTATGAAACTTCATTGGTGAGGTGATCAACCTCATTGATATTGTCTTAACCAATCCTTTTTGTAGGGTTTCCTTATTTACCTTTATTTTTGCCATCTTTAGTTAGATGCCTAGTCTTATTATAGATAAAAACAATTGTCATTTAACTTCTTAACAACTTTTTTACCTTCAAAACAAGCTTTTTTTTTTTTTATTGTGGGACCTTGTCACTTGTTCCACAACATTTACTTTTGAGGCACCAGAAGAGTTAATTTTCCTTTTGGATAACTTATTGTTCTTTTTTAACCTCAACCTTAAAATAAGATCTTCAATTCTTATGTGTTTGCATTTATGCTTAAGATAGTTTTTGAAGTCTTTTCAAGATAATGATATTTTTTTCAATGATTGAAACCACTTAAAAGGACTTCCTTAGAGACATACCTTAAGAATGTATATCATGCAAAATGAGTTAAAACTCTTGAACTTGGTTTATTACAGTCCTTGAATCAACCATCTTGAAATCTAAAAATTTATCGACAACAAATTTCTTCATACTATCTTCATCTTTGAATTTTTTTTATCTAAAGCTTTTCATAATGCATTTTCACTCTTAATTAAATTATACACATCATATAATGTATTGTCCAACCTATTTAAGATGTAGTTTTTGCTCATAAAATCAGTATGATTCCATGCATTCACAACCATCACAATAGTATGATCAAATTCAATTTCTAATGATTCTGGCACCTCTTAAAGTTTAACCTATTGAATTTTTAGATTTCGTGCTTGTCATGTACTACAAAAGGTGATGGTAAAATCCTCATTGTCGAAGTAGTACTTACCGAAGCAACATTAATTGACTCGACCAAATCTTGAGTATAAGACATGATATGATCTATAAAAAAATAGTAGCCAATAATATTTATAAATAAATACTTTAGCTCCATAATAAGCAAGTAATAAAACAAAAACTTATAAAAGAGAAACCTTAAAAATAAAAATATTTAAATTATGTAAGATAAAATTCATAATCATTCTTTTTTATTGGGTTACTATGTTAAACTCTATTTTGTTCACTTAGATTTATTCAATTATTATTATTTCAATTACAATTGTACTGTATACAAAAATAGTATCGTGTCAATAATATTTTTACTAAAACGTTCTTAGGAAAGATTGCATAGGTCACAAATGGTTCCGCCTAAAATCTAATCTTTTTATATAGAACTTTCTAGAGTATATCTGTTCACCACATTAATTTTTGTATATGTGAACAAAACCAACAAAAAGATATAAATCATAAACAAGTATAAGTAACTTTAATGTTAATCATATGAAGTATAAGTAAGACAACATAAATTATCATAAACAAGTCAATGATTCACTTATTGGAAAGATATAAATCAATAAGATTTATGATATACATCAAACCATACAAATAACATGAAAAATAATTTTAGAAGATAAGCTATAACTTTTAAAAAATAATATATAGCAACCTTATAAAATTAAACAAAAAGAAAAAAAAATCATAACACATCAAAGCTTATAGATTAAAGCATTTTAAAAAAATTATATACGTGAGAATATAACAATTTTAAAGGAAGTTAAATAGTAATTAAATTTTAAAAATACTAAAAACCTCTTTCAAAATTAATTTATGTTATTAATTTCATTATTTTTTTTCACAATATAAAATAAATAAAGCCTTAAAATTGTAAACCAAAGGTTGTGTGTGTGTGTGTGTGTGTGTGTGTATTAGAATAGTGAGTAATGATGTTTAGTTTATCATAACAAGGCATGTTAAACATAAAAAAGTTTTCAAGGAAAACTTAGAGTTCATGCAAGTTTAAATTTATAAGTACGCAAAAGAATAACTAATGACAAACATGCTTTCAACACAATAATAATAATAATAATAATAATAATAATAATAATAATAATACTAATAATAATAATAGAATACTAGCATGCATAGCAAACATATATTCAAATTTGCAATGATGTAAAAACAAATAAATCTAACAAGCATACTAATAATTAAATTAACTGTGCTTAAATTAAAATAAGAAGGGTACTTTCTTGTTAAAATACTTTATAATAATGAATCTTTTATTGTTGTCAATAATGAATTATTTGTCCTTGAAGATTTGTTGCTCTTCACTTGTGCAACTAGGATGTTTGGAATATGTCTCCTACTATTCCAATATCACCACCTTGGTTTAGATGCACTTCTAAATAAGGTCTTTGAACAAAAAATTATGTAACTCTAATATCTTTTAACAAGATGAACCAAGCTCTAGATTTGGAAGAAAAATCAAAACATAGAAAGGAAAAGAAAAACTAAAACTGATATGAGGAAGAGTGTGTAAAATTTTAAAAATTCAAGTAAAAAACTCTTAATTCACTCGTTTTTTATATTATGTTTGGGAAGCTAAAAGGTTGAAGAATTAATAAGGATTATTTCCCACCATTATCAATATTTAATTAGCCACTATAAGTCAATAATTAAATCTAGAAAAAACAAGGGTTCTTTGAGTAGGAAAACCAAAGGTTTTTTTAAATTAATTTCTCTTTCACCCATAATTTTTTTAATTAAAACAATTTTTTAACATCAATTTTATTGATTTTGCCTCAGATTATATTTTATATATAAAAAAACCATCTTTATATCCATCCATTATAAATTACATTTAAAATATTTTGTTAAGTTTATATAGGCTCGTCAAGTGCTTTCATTTGAAACGTCAAAATAAGCCTCAATCCATCATAAAAGAAAATTTTAATGGCAAATCAATAACAAAAAAAATTTAAAAAGTTAAAATATTTTTTATTTTAAACATTTGGTTATCATGTTCTTAGAGTAAAAAAAAATATCTAGACGTTGCTAATGTTTTTTTAGTAGGAAAAAAAATTAAACAATATGAGAATTGATCTGATGTGACTCGGTTGCCTTAGTGAATTCAAAGACAACCCGGATGACCTGTAAAAACATAGTTTGACTTAAAATAAATATTTAAGATAATATCTTTTTAATAAACATTGAGATGACAACATATTGGATTGATGCAGGGCAACCTACGTCAACGTGTCAATCCACATACCATGTCATGAGATCATGACAACCCCATAAAAAACAAATCAAAATAAATCATGAAACACAATTTTTAATAAACTCAATGTTAAAGAATGAAATTGATAAAAATAAAATAAAAAAAGAACAAAAAAAATCTTAAATCAACTCTAGTTAACCTGCTAAACCTGCAACCCAGGTCATGAGATCAGGATAACCCAATAAAAAATTAAATTGAAACAAATTATGAAGCACAATTCTCAATCAACCTAATGTTGAAAGATGAAATTGAAAAAAAATCAATTAAATAAAGAACACAAATAACAACTCGAGTTAACTGGGGTTAACCCACCAAACATGTGACCCGAGTCATGAGATGAGGATAACCTTAAGCAAATTAAAACAAAAGCATGAAGCATATCCTAATTAACTTAATGGTAAAAGATGATATTGAGAAAAAAAGTCAATTAGAAAAAAAAAAACTCGAGTTAACCGAGTTAATTGGTCAAACCCACTAACCGAGTCATGGGTATGGAATAACCCTATAAGATGTAAATTGAAAAAAAATATATGAAGTTTAATCCTTAATAAATATAATGTTGAAAGATGTAATTGAAATTGAAAATGAAAAAATAGATTAGAAAGAAAAAAAAAACACTATTCTAGTTAAATAGTATTATGTGAGGAGATGTATAGTAAAATATCCTTCCCATTTAGTTTGTTGTTAATATTTAAATATTCACTAACAAATCATGAGATAAAGATAACCTTACAAAAAATAAACCAAAACAAATCACGAGATTTAATTCTTAATAAACTCAATGTTAAGGGATGAAATTGAAAAAAAAAACTTATTATAAAAGAAAAAAAACTCGAGTCAGCCGGGTTAATATTTTACACTCGTTCGAGTTATGAGTCTGAAATAACCGCATAATCTAATAAATATAATATTGAATAAAAAAAAGAGTGATTAATAATGTTATGCGAGTAAGGGTGGAGTAAAACCCCATCCCCATTGTAACAAGTACGTGGATGAAGGAGTGATTTGTTTTGGCAAAATTGATAAAACCAAAACATTTGGGA
>Ga0325402_1005819_pt1 | contig 11586 bp, 9 predicted proteins | sample PopdelMetagenome_22_FD_207212 | JGI IMG/M metagenome (GOLD analysis project Ga0325402, IMG submission 207212) | Populus deltoides microbial communities from Bellville, Georgia, United States - Xylem-PdKOR-R3 | ecosystem: Host-associated > Plants > Phyllosphere > Stem > Wood/Secondary xylem...
TGCTAATAAAAAATCCTTAAATGCAGAGATTTAATGTTTTTATTTTTATCTTTGTATGGAACCTGATTTTCTTTGTGCGGATATTTTTAATGTCTTTTCAGGCGGATACCCTTGTGGAAAACCAGACGTAACACACACTCAATCTCAGAGGTATTTTTTTGCACAAAAACTCGAAGATGGTGACTGAAATGAAAGGAAGCATAGAAAACACATGGCCGCGAGATGTGATATGGAGGCATAGACTGCAATAGGAATGTGACAAAAGGGGCAGGCCTGCGACGGTAGACGGAGACGGAGATGGAAGGGGAGATGTACCCAAGGGGAGAAAAGGAAACCAGTGGGGTCCTAAAGATTTAGCCCCACCCCACCATCAGCCCTACACGTGCCCATAGGTCCCATCTACTATCTCATCATCTCTCTCTCTAACTTGTTGCTGGCAACATGGCAGTGCTGCCGCCCTCTGAGTTATAGCTGAACTCCATGGCCATCCTGTGAAAAAAAAACACCAGCACATGTGATGTGCCTATGTGCATGTGTTTTGCTTTCAGCCCTGGATCATGGGCTGCTGTGCAAGAATTTGTTTCCTTTGAAAATTGTTTGGTTACTGTTTGAACATAAAAGCCGTGAGAGTACAAGAGACGTGTTTTGTTTTGAAAACATACAAATTAATTCCAAAAATACTTCAAAAACATATCCATCTTATGTCTTTATATTTATCTCCATCGGTAATGCATTCATGCCCTTTTCTGTATCAAAACATTAACCAAACGCATCTTGATCAGCTGGGTCAAAAAGTGCAGTCTGGCGTCTTTGTTTACAATGGCAGTTTTAGCCAAAATTGGATCAACCAAGTGGGTATGGATTGATTTCTCATTTCGGCACAAAATGTTTGGAAAGAAGTCAAGTTGCATATGCTCTTCATGGGCACTCGCTTGTAGTGAAACCTGTGCCCTCAGGTTTTTCTTGTCGAAGATATCACCATCTTGACAATCTCTCTTTAGATAGCCATTTGACTTTTTGTTCTTTAGGATTAAGAGCTCATGAATAACCGAAGTCAAAGAGATGCAATTGATACCAGTCCATGCAAAAACTCCATGGTGGTCAACACCAAACTTCTAATTTGTTTATTTATTTATTTATTTTAAATTAATATATTTTTTATATTTTTAAATTATTTTAATATATATTTTTTAAAAAAATATTTTAAAAAATAATTATTACCATGCTTTCACATAATAACAGTTATCTAGATTGTGTCTCAATCATTGATACCTGGGCTTTTAGTCCTGAAGAGAAGGGTTCAGAGCCCAAGAACATTTGCAATTTTTTCGAGGGATGGGGAACAAAGCGGTGTGAGGCTACAATCTCGATTGACTTAAAATAAAATATCAGTTAAATGTATTTTTAAGCCAAACAAAATATTACAAGATTATCCATAAAATAATACTAAGAATAGAATGAATCGGCAACTGTAGCACGAAGTTTTCTCGGCGTAACAACAAAATAAGAACTATCTAATGATTGTCAAACCAATAGCAGTGACGATGGTGGTGGAGGGGACTCCAAATTTGAGATGGCTCCAGAAAGATAAGTTGTAACCAAGATCTGGGGCACGGCTTGCCTGCTCACACACTATCATATTGGCAGCCGAACCCAATAGCGAGAGGTTACCTGCCACTGTGCTCCCCCACGCTAAAATCAGCCATGACTTCCTCACATAATCCGGGGAAATACAAGCTGCCGATGCTGCCATCCGTGCCCCCAGTAAGAGAACTGAGACGATCGGCAGAGTTACTATAAACATCTTTTTATGTTTCTTTTCAGTCATAATTAATGTAACAATTAATGCCCCATAAATGGATGACGTGCATTATATATGCATGAAGTTGCATTGATCAGAATAATTTGGGTCCATGCATGCATGCCAATCTCATTCAATGGATAACTAGGGCTTGGAGAAAAGGAAGTATGAACATACCAGTTGGTACATTTGACATCACATTTGAGAGGATAACGATGAGAACTGCAAGGACTGCTATCCCGGTAGCATGGTTAATTTGTGCGAAGGGCTCCACGAATTCCCACAAACAGCTTGGAAATCCAGTTTTATTGAAGCCTTCAATTGTCATAAACATCCCACAAAAGAGAATCAAAAGAGAATAGGAAACCTGGCCAAATGTAAGAAGAAAGATTCAAGGCTTCAGGTTCTTGACAGACCAGTAAAAATCTTCATTAACCAACAGAGAAGACAGGTAGAAAATAACACAAGTATCAAGTTTGGTGTCTTGCCTTCTCTAGGCATGGCTGAGCATCCTTGAAATCAAGAACCATTAGAGCAACAGCAGCAGTGATTGCAGCCCATGACATATTTACTCCCATAACCAAAGCAATCAACATCCCAAGAGTCACCAGGTACACACAAGATTTCCACAGTATGGGTTTCCATTTCGAGCATGCACTCGAGTTTCCTGCAGACTCTAACATAATACTGGGAACCCTGAACATGTCAGTCTCACTAGCACCAGATCTATATCTTAACGTGTTAAAATAAGTCGAATTCCCATGAATTGAAGGCGAGCCCTGCATATCCAACATGAAGCTTCTTTCTTGAAAGCTTGAGCGTGGGAAATGTGGCAATGTGGCTGGTAAAAACCTGTAGAAACTCGTGTCATCATCAGCAACAACTTCCCCATTTGCATCATCTTCTTCCTTAAGATGAGAAGATAACTCTCTCCGATACATACATATGATAGCTACAGCATTCACAAAAACTCCTACAAGTGCTGCAGGTGCAATTCCAACAAAGAAAGTCAAAAAAGGAATCTGACCATTTACAGCAACAACCAGGTTTTGAGGGTTGCCTATTGGAGTTGCTGATGACCCAATATTTGAACTTGAGGCAAGAGCAACCAAGAAAGGTCGAGGCGAGAGATTGTGTTGTTTTGCAACTTTGAGTACAAATTCAGTCAAGATCATACAAGAAGTGTCATTGGTAAAGAAAGCACTTGAAATGGCAGATAATAAGCAGACTCTACAAACTAAATCCTTTGCTCCAAGGCTCTTCCATGACAACAGTTTGCTCAAGTACATAAACGCATCTGCTCTTTCAAGATAGACACCCACGACTATTGTTCCAAAGAGAAGGCCAAGAATTGAAAGATCAATGGAAGCATATGCTTGAGAAGGAGATATGACTTGGAAAATAACCATGAGTATTGCCCCTAAAAGAGATCCTGCAGTCCTCCCAATGGGCAGAAATGGAACAGCAGGGAAAACTGCCAGCACCAAGAATACTGCAAAGGCAAATGTACCTAGAACCGCTTTCACTAAAGGAGCCATTGCCATTTCCTTTGCAGCTTAGAAACCCTGAAAACACAACAAGATTCAATTATCCTGCATTCTCACACAATATTGAAAGACATTGCCATTCAAAATAGAAGACTAGCCAATTAACAGGAGTTCACCTAGGAAGAACTGTTACAAGATAAACAAAATTCCTTTCCTGTTGAAGAAATATGAACTCAATAACATTCCGAATTGATCTAACAATACCCATCATTATCAAGTAAAACATAGCAGTTCCAATCAACAAAAAAAAAAAAAAAAATCGCATAAAATGAAAGGGGACACCTTGACATATCAAAACAAGAGTCCGCTGCTTTTCTGAAAAAATGCCAGCAGTCCGTTGGCATTTTAGTGAAGTCTTCCATGTTGACAGCAAAGTGGTGGACCTAAAATCAAAGTGCACTTAACAGTCAAACAGAAGTGTAACTAGCACAGCATGCAGCAGGTCCAACTGAAAAAAACAGCCATTAATTGCACAAGGTTTAGTCTAATTAATGGATGAATAAATAGCTTACTGGTAGTGTACATATCTAGCAGGCTTGAGCTTTATCATTTTGGCTGCGAATACAACTACATGTCAAAGCAGGAGAGGTGCTGGTAGTTACAAGTCCTTTTCCATTCAACACTAAACATGAAATTTGTGCGATCATTAGGTTCCCGTGACTGAGATAGGATCCAATGGCATGGATAAGTGGACCGGACAACACAAACGTGGAGTGGTGTATGGGTTCTCTATTAGCCAGATTGTCTTTTTCAGTGCAAAATAGAGCATATGATTTTATCATTGCTGAAAATGTTGTTCGTCATGGCAGGGTCACTCTGGTTCGGAATTTTCAGGGCCTGTTTAGCGACGTGGGTGAACCACTGTCTCACTTTTTTTTGAATTTTTTTTATTCAAATTATTTATCTTGATGCTTTTGAATTGTTTTGATATACTACATAAAAAATAAATAAAAAATATTATATACCACATTCTCTAATAAGCATTCATATGTTTATGGATAACTATTCAAAAAACAGTCATTATTGTTTAGTTCTAAGGGTATTTTCGATCTTTGCTGTCTTTTGACGGCATGGGCAACTAGTGGTTGTGATTGTGATTCCGTCATATCATTTGATTTGTCTCGGTGTTCTCTTCTTCTCTGAGTGATACGTATGTGGTGGTTCGGCATGGTTTGACCAAAAATTGCTTTTCTTTTTTTTTTTCTTTCTCGGATTGTGTGCTGATCATGCAAAACTCATACTAGCTCTTCAATTTATTTTTTCTTTTGATTCCGTGGCTCTTTTGTTATTTGCAATTGTTTTATTTACTTTGATTATTTCTAGTTGGATTTTATTTTCGATTTCATCTTTGGTCATTTGAGTTTTTTAATTTTTTTTCAAATTTAGTTCTCATTCTTTTAATTGCTATTTTTTTTAAATCATTTTCTTGATTGATTTGTTTTTTTTTCAATTCCACCCTTAGACATTTATTTTTATGTCAAATTTGATCACAATTATTTTAATTGCTATTTTTTAATCATTATCTTAATGGATTTTTTTTTTACAATTCCATCCCTAAACATTTAATTTCATTTTATTTTTCCATAAACATTTAATTTCATTTTATTTTTATGTTGAATTTAGTCCTAATTCTTTTAATTACTATTTTTTTTGCATTTTTATTTTATTGATTTTTTTTTCTCAATTTTATCTCTCAATGTTTGTTTGATTAAGAATCTTGCTTCTTTGTTTTTTAGGTTTGCTTTTAATAGGGTCACCCCGGTCTCATGACTCAGTTTAAAGATCTGTAGAATTAGCCCGAGTCGATTTTCGTATTTTTTTAAAGTATTTTTTTGAATATATTTTTGCTGGTATTGTTTTCACTTTCCTATTTATATGGTCATCTCAATTTCATCTCCTAGATCATGTGTTTGATTTGTTGACCCGAATTGGTTGTCGGGTTCGCTCAAAGCTTTTTTTGTTATTTTTTTTCTGACTAGTTTTTTAAATTTATATTTTTAAATTGGCATACAATAAATATCTTGATAGGATTTGGATCCAGGGTTTCATAAGTTACGAGCTTTTGAAGATTTAACGATGTTTAGGATATTTGCCCGGGTTTGCTTGGTTTTTACAAAAGTTTTTAATTTCACCCCATGTAATTTTTTTAATCTTTAAAATTTGATACTTATTCTTTTAATTGATTTTTATTTCATTTAAGATTATTATTTTATTATTATTTTCATCAAATTGCATTCATTTTGGATTTTTTCTATCAAATTTTATCATCCTCTAGTTTAATTGTACAATTATAAAAGAACAGAAACTTGGATCTGCCATCCCCAATGGGCTGTGGGACTTCAATGCCACTAATAGCCCAATGACCACAACAAGAAGGGCTTTTTTTTATAGAAAATAAAAAAAGGAATCAAATTTTGGTTTGAAAAATGCAGAGAAGGAGAATCACGACGCGTTTTGGCTACTAATATTTATATACAGAAGCCAAAAGGGAATGCACGCTGGAAGCAAAGCAGAGGCATGCCAAGAGACAACCATGCATAATCACATGACATTCTCTTCGCCTCGCCTTGACATGATTTCTTAGTTGCCTGCCTAAAACTACAGGTAATAACAACATCTAATCAGCACCCAGATTCACTCCCTGTTCCTAGGCCACTGATTTCCAACGTGAGAAGGATCTATCTATAAAATAACTGTCATCACCCATCATCTAAAGCTAAATAGTAACAGGTTTGTGAAGGAAGAAGAAGAAGCCAGTCAGTTTTGCTGGTCTCACAGGACAGCCTGTTCCTCTCTTTTCTGTCGGTTCATTTGTTAGGATAGGTAGGTGGGACAGAGACATGACACTTGGCCGTTGCCTAACAAAATTATTTGCCTGCCTGCCTGCCTGCCTTATCCTCCCTCTGTTACCAATAGAGGCAATGGCCAGCCAGCATACCTAGTGCTGGCATGGCATCAGCCATATATGACCCTGACACTACCCCCTCCTGTATTGATAATCTTAGTACCCCGCACTGTATTCCTATTTCCTCTGTGCCCAACGGTGCTCCACCACAGATACCCCCACCCTCTCTCTCTTCATTCAACACATCGCCATTTATTAACCACAACGCTTTTCTTGTCTTCCCAGCAGCAGAAATTCAATGCAGTACCCCACCAACAGTGATTCTTACTACACCACTGTAACTCTCCAACTCCCAGGGCTATTCTTGGCGTCGGATTTCTGTCACAGTATCTAAAATCCGTATTCCAGGCCAGCTATAGCTGACTTGTACACAACATTTTGAAACACAGTGGTGACATATCTAAACAGAGCATGCACACCAAATTCCTCTGTGATTCCATGTACAAAGTTTGACCCTTCTGCACCAAACCCAACAGTACGAGAAGACCTAAAGATGTAATGCAATGTAAGCCAAGGATACAGGGCATATACAGCCACAGAGACTGAATCCCTATCACAGACACCTAAAAATGCAGATAGAGATCAATATCAAACTTATCTTTCTAATATATATAATCAATTCATCAGGATTCTATAACGAGAGAACCTGCAGAAACAAGAAGAGGAGGGGCATATACAGCCACAGAGACACTGAATCACTATAGTGCGGGCACCTGTCGAAGGAAACCAAATTCTCTTATTATTACACATGAAAAGGAAAAAGGAAAGAAAAAAAATATCCAGAGTACAATACCTATATGCAAATGCTATTTTTGTGTAACTAAAATAAGGAAAAGATAAAAAAAGAATGATCTATCAGTGCCCACACCAAGGTTCCCTACAAACTACATCCTCTAAGAATTTGTGCTTTTGGTCACTTGAGAAAATAGTACTGTGAAATCTATCCTTCAACCATGTGATTGCAGACTATGGTAATCAGAGTTTCCAAAACAGTGCTGGCTTTGGACTTGCATCTCACAGGCTAGCTTTCAATACAACATATTTGCTTCACTGTCCAAATATGGAAGAGAGGTCTTTTTTTCATGATTGTAATGTCAGCTGACCTCTGGCTGTAGCAGAGGAAAGAAAGTCCAGCTGTTGGCAGGTCTAGCTTCCTTCCCAGCAATCGTTTCATTTGCCCACCACTCAGAGCTGATAACAGGCTTATCAGAGACTTCTCCTTTAGAGTTATCAAAGTTAAACTCTTTTATTGACCCAAGAGTGATGGATCGATGCTTTCTATAGACGTGATCCTCTTCTGTTTCTTCTGAATTTTTCTCAGGCATTTCACTGGAAGCTTCCCCGTTTTGTAAGCAACGTTCACCATTCATTGCTAACCTATCACCTCTCACTGGGTCTTCGGGCATGGTGTCCTGTGGATACTCTGGGAAAGTTCTAGTGGATGCCACTGACTTAATTTCAAGACAACGCGCAACCTCTTCACCACTCAACTCAAAGGAGACTCTGTGGTGAACCACATTTTCTTCGGTTTTTGATCCATTTTCTGAATTGGTAAGTGATGCAACCTCAGAAATTTGGTTCTCCAAAAGGAAACCAATTTGCGAGGCAGGCACGAAGCAATCAGGGGTCAAAGTTCCTGAGCCAAGCCTTGAACGCAGGCCGGCACCATCTGGAGTGGCAGTTCCAGAACAGAGCCTCGATAGCCCCATGCCATCTGGGGTCACCGTACCAGAACCGAGCCTGGATAATCCCATGCCATCTGGAGTCGCTGTACCAGAACCAAGCCTCGAACCTAGCCCCAAACCATCCGGTGTCAAAGATCCAGAACCCAATCTTGAACCCCATTTACGAGTACTAAAATGTTCGAAGCCCAGGAGCTTGGGAGCCTCACCCATTCGGAACTCAAGCATAGGATGTCTATCGGGGAACGGAGAAGAGGTACCTGAATTCGAGATTGCTGATCCTGGTGAGATGATTTGACCACCTGGGCTTCCTGGGTACAGATGATACGACTGAAATTCATAGTGAGATAACGAAAACTTTTGATTGGGGCCACTATTTCTTCGAGCACGTTCCAGAGAGGACGTCAAGAGTTGAGCAAATGGCACTTCAGGAGATGAAGGTGTAGTAAGTTGAACAGATTCCGGAGGGGGAGTGAATGGAGCAGTGGATGGCTCAGTGGTGAGAGCAGAAAACACAGGTGGTGTGACTAGCTGGGTTTCATGTGCATAAGGGCCTATGGCAAAAATGGATGCAGGTCCACGTGGGGAATAAGCATTCGCCGAGAGGGACGTGAGAGAGAGCAATCCTGCTGGTGACTGAGTGGAGGAAGGGGGATCAGACTGGAGGAAAGAAGCAGGAGAAGAGGGAGGAGCAATAAAGGGCAGCAGAATGGGAGTTGACTGAGTCTGATTTTCAGTTGAAGAGGATACTGCTCCTGGTACTTCTGGTTCAGGAACAAGGACAGCATGACCAATTCGCTTGCTATTCTTGTGAGAACCGTGAGAACCAAAACACCAGTAGAGACTCCAGCAGCCTCCCCACCTTCTTTTCTGTTGAAGGAAAGAGATTGTAAATGACTAGTTCCAGAAGAATCAAATTAAATCTTATATTTCCTGTGTAATATTGCATAAAATACACTATTGATCGCAAAGCAAAAGGCATCAAAGCGAGACAGACACGGTATTTTTCTTATTTTTCATATTTTGAAACTTGGAGAAATCCATGGAAAGAGAGAGCCAGGACTGCTGCTTTCCTAGCATAGATCTGAATTCATCTAGAAAAAAAGACAGTCAAAGAAGGTGGGTTTGACAGCAAATCCTAAATGGTAGAATGGATAAATCCAAACTCTCATAAAGTATTTCACAGAATCATATTATTTTCCAACGGGTTCTAAGATCTTAATTCTAATAACATAAAAGTTTTGAATCTTTTTTGTTGTCTCTTCCAATCCCTCAATTTGCAGCAAGAAAATAAATAATCATGGAAAAAGAAAAGGAGCTATTGAACATCATCTAAAGCCAAGCATCTCATGTGTCTTATCTTCTTAGTCTTAGATTTAGACTTCCATCATGGAAAAAGAAGAAGAAGAAGAAGAAGAAGAAGAAGAAGAAGCTCATAAGCAAGTGAAAAAGTCCATCCAATTCAATTATATGATTGCAACTTTTCAGGACCAGAAAAATTAAAAGCTAAAATCTCAATTACTTGAACATCAAAGGAGTCTAAAAAAGATCCAATCTTGTCATCTCCCCGGAACTGTACTGTTCCTCAGCTAAAAAGCGCAGTCCAAGGATAAGGAGGAGTTATTTTGTTCCTTAGAACAAGATCAAAATTTTCTATCAAACAAAGAAAAAAAAAAAACATAACAGTTACACGAATAGAGTCCAAACAAAACCTCAGAAATCAGTTTCATTTCCTAACCAAACACACACAGACAGATCGATCAAGAAAACGAAAAAGAAAAAGAAAAAGAAGAGTTATACTTGAACAGAAGAAGAGGATGGCTGGACACGAGACTCGGCGGAGACGATGGCGGTAGCAGCGGCGTTAACGGTTTCGATGCTGCTATTATTGACACTTCTCATCTTTGATTAACAACAACAGCAGCAAACATCACCACCCATAAAACACATGCAGGGAATTAAATTCATACCAAAACCAAAGAGGGCTGCTGTTTTCTTAGATAAAAGAAGTGAAAAAAGAAGAGATTTTTGTTTGAAAAAAAACAAGACAGCAGAACAGAACAACAGAAGAGAAGTGTTGAGTCGTGTTCTGTTTTTTCAGATCATGAAAACCAAAAACATGCACACTCTCTCTTCTCTACGGTTCTTATCCTCTTGTTTGTTGTTTTTGATCCCATTAACTCTTTTCCTTTTTCCCTTAAATAAATACTATTTTAACTATTAAGAGGGAATAGCATTTTTAATGATAAAAAATATTTTACAAGTAGATATTTATATAATTGTTCTTACCATGTTCGATAAATAATTATTAAAAAATACGATTATGAAAGCAAGATGATAATAACGCGTTATCATGAAGCAATGGTGGCGGTGAAATAATTAGCTATTTTAGAATTTAATTTATTCATGAAGAAATATTCTTATATTTTAAGATTTTATAAAATAATAATAATTTGCTTATAATGACCCCTTCAGCAACCATTACCATTGTTATTGATATTTTATCATCCATGTTAATACTCCATTAATTAGAATGTCTATCATCAACGCTTTTTCATCGCCATGATGCATCATCCCTATCATTCTATAATATTATTACTGTATTTTTTATATTATTATTATTTATCAACTCTCATAAAACAATCTTATAGGTGATCTGAAAAGATTTGGGATTTGAAAAGAAGAAGAGTGCAATTAATATATAGTCTCACAGTAAGAGTCCATTTTGTTTACACTAATTAATCAACAACGATAACTTCTTTCGTTTAATTGATTGGTGGGAGCTGATGGGGAGGCCAGCTGGTGTGGGTGTGGGTTTTTTTATTTTTAAAAAATTATTTTTAAAATTAGTATATTAAAATAATTTAAAAATACTATGTCCTTGATGGTATAATTTAAAATCAGTAGATCAAAACCTAAAAAATTATTAATTTAAAATAAAAAAATTAAACTTTTAAAAATATTTTTAAAATAAAAAACAATATCAAATAGTGTTATTCTAAACCCATGATTAGTAGAACAAGGACTCTCACTGGATAACGATGTGTTGGTCAAGCACTTGTAATTACTGAAATGGGCATGGCTTGGACGTGAAACTACGAGAGTTGTTACTTACTGTAGTGGCCCTTAAACATTTTTTTTTTAAAAAAAGTATTATTTTGATTAAAAACAAATCAACAGATTCACCCAAATAACCAGATTGTTTTGTTTAATCATGACTGAGAAAAAGCTCCGGGGATTCATGTCAACCCTGCCAGGCTTTGGAGGTGAGATAGTCATGGCGATGTTATTGTAAGTTACAGAGTTGCTTTCTGTACATTGAATTTGAACAGCAACATTCCCTTTTCTTTTCTTTTCTTTTTTTTAAAAAAGGAAAAGTAAAAATAAAAATAAAATTACATGCCCAGTCTCAGTCTCCCTGCGACATGAAATTACAAGGTCGAGATCCTCGTGACCTCATTTGTGCGAGGCTGCAAGCTCCATGTGCTACGTCTGTTATTTATTATTATTTAATTCTAATGTTGATCAAACCAATCAAGGCCGTTTATTCATTGACTTGGACCCTCGATGGGTTTCGTTCGGCCGGCTCTGCCATGTGGACTCCCTTGAAGCATGCCTCTCCCTCACGTGCTACATCCTTCCTTCCTTCCT
>Ga0325402_1005820_pt1 | contig 11586 bp, 4 predicted proteins | sample PopdelMetagenome_22_FD_207212 | JGI IMG/M metagenome (GOLD analysis project Ga0325402, IMG submission 207212) | Populus deltoides microbial communities from Bellville, Georgia, United States - Xylem-PdKOR-R3 | ecosystem: Host-associated > Plants > Phyllosphere > Stem > Wood/Secondary xylem...
TTTTGTACTGCTGCAGGGACGTCACACCAACGAGATGTCTAGGATACCCGATACACGGGAACCAACTTTTGCAAGGAATTAAGTAGATGCATTCTAACTCACAATGTATTTTGTAGGGATCAATGTATTGAATGTATAACTTTTATTAGATCCTTTTTGTTTAAAATTTGTGATGGCTATTAGTAGTATAAGAATGCAAACTCATGTCCATGTATATATATTTTTAGTATGAACTTCAAATCATGCAACCCTAATATTATGTGTTTGTGTAAGATTCGCTTTTAAAAGAACTGTTGATTGTATGGATTGTATTTTGATGATGTGAGGATTCAAGTTCTTTGATTACCGGCACCATGTGTATTAAATATATATATATATATATAATTTACTATTGTTTTGGGCTTAGAAATTACATTGCCATTCTTGAAAACTCCCAAATTCAGGGACAGATAAATCTTTCACCCTACTAAGTTGAGCCATTAATGGCTTAAGTTGTACCTAGTCATTTCAATTTGTCCAGTCATTGAGAAAATAAACCTATAAATTATACAGAAGTAGTAATGAGAGCAAGAGTTCACATATCACATGACATTAAGAGTTGGAATGATGTAGCATCCAATAAAACATTCTTGAAATATGCAAATCAACGATCTTAGAAGCTGTGCACAATTCCAGATTCAGAATCTACCTGCATTTTCTTATGTACATATGAGAACAGAATAGACAACTAGTTTTTCTCACAACAATGACACCACATCCTGTCATAAGCACGATTAAGAATGTAGTAGAAGTCCATCCTTGTATTTTGTTTTTTTTATTACATGCAACAAGCACATCAAACATGTTATCAAGATGCAACCCAGTTAATCAACCAAGATGAGGTACTGTGAATGTACAGAACATTGAACACCAATTTTGCTTATCTAAATGTAACACAAAAGGAATATACAAGAGAAAACTACCTTGAGAAAAGAAAACCAAAAGGAAAAGGGGATGATAAGTCTGAAAAAGAAGAGTTAGGTTTCAAAAATGCCCAGATTTTATGATTCTAAAACATTCATAATGCCTAGGAAAAACATCAAAAATCAAATCCTCATTGTTATGACATTGTGAAATTCTTTTAGTTATGAGTAAAATAAAGGATTTGGATCTCTATATGCTCTCTATTCATGGAGAAATCCAGGAGTAAAAAAGAAAACCAAAAAAGAGTAATAAAGGAACAAAGATATGGCCACTTGCTCAACTTCACAGCATAGAACCTGCATCACTAATACAGAAACAAAGATATAGCATAGCTAATAAAATAACTCCAACCATACCAAAGAGTAGTAAAGGATATATTTTTGTTATTCAATGACAAACCTTCTGCCAAGAACCTCTTCTATAACTCTATAACAAGCTTTCATTAATAATAAGTAGCATTTAAAAAGGAAAAGATTGCTAGCATCCTAAACAAACAAGATAATAGAAATGAATAGCTACCTTCATTTTCTGAAGCGTGTCTTTTAATTTTTCACGCCTCCGCCTCCTAGCATTGTCATCTCCATCTCCACCTTCTTGGGCAACTAACTTGTCACTCTCAGCTACAAGCTCCCCATCACAATTCTCACAGTGGAAGTACTCATCAACTAGAGACATCAAGCTTGGAGCATCCAAAGCATTGTATCTGGTTATATGACATCAAACAAAAAACAAATACCCTCATATGTACAGATAGAGACAAATCCTCTCTCAAAATAAAACAGATAGAAATGAGAACAAAAAAAAAACACCAATAAATACCTTCTTCCACAGTTAGGGCATATGTACTCTTGAACAGTGTTCTTGTCTTCCAACTCGTCCTTCAGTTTTTTCCTCATGCGGTGCAGTTTGTACCTAACAACATCATATATCTGGAATCCAAAATTTGTAAAGAAGTCAGCTCAACATTTGGTAAAATAATACAGTGAAAAAGCTGATCAAATGAAGGTTTCTATATTGAGTGTGCATGCACGCACAGAAAGAGAGAGGGAGAGAACCTGTGCATAATCTAGACAGCAATAAGAATAAGTGGCATCTTGATCTTGTCATCTCCCTCTTGGGTTCTATGCCCATCAGTAGTGTTAGCTACTACAGCATTATGCATCTTCGCAGCCTTAGCTGTCTGTGACAAACCAAAAGACTAACAATAACGCATGAGGAAAGATATCCTTAATGAATCAAATGATAGCATCTAAGATTGTGAATAAGAAGCACAAATTTCTACCAAGATTGTTCATTATTAATAAATGGCACAACAACTTGGACTATGAGGACAAGGCTAGATTATTGGAAGAGGAAACTAGGAAGTTCAATAATTGGAAACTCAAAACACAAAAAAAGCCTCTCATGCGAGAGATAACAAATGTATCTTTAGGCCCTAAAAATCCTCTCTTCTCTTCTTTTTCCTTAGCTCAAGCACTGTACATGAGGATAATGACCACAAAGGAAAATAAGGCTGAAATCTAAAACAATTAAATAAAAAAAAACAAGAAAAGTGCAAAGTTGTACTTCCTTATTAGCAAATATTACTTCAATAAACATGGTTCAAGAATGGATTCTGTGGCGAGAAAAAAGAAAGAGAAATAAAATGCTTTAGTGGCACATCAAAATACAAACTTTAATTCTAGATTTCCAACAATTAATGACTTTTTTTTATCCTGCAGTCTATCAACCAGACTAAATTGATGCAAACAAAGTAAAACATCAACCTCTTTCCTATGATCATGGGTCACGAGTTTTTCTTCCTTGAAAAACCGCAGAGTCTAACGAAGTTGCTTTGAGTGTAATTTCAACTCCTTGGCCAAATCTTCTTCCCTTACCCATTGTCATCTGTGATCCAATATATATCACAATCACAACTAACCATATTAAAATACACTAAAACCTTAAGTCAATCCCCAAACTATTATCTACACACATGACCTTATAAATCACATATTAATTAATTACAAAAAAAAAGTTTACAAAAATTTAAGGAAAAAAAAGTTACTTTTACTTCTAAAAGTTAAACTGATTAGTAAAATGAAAACAAGTATGCTCAAAATCAATTACAAGAGAAAGCGAGAGACATTGCACCTAGTGAGAGCATCAAGCACTACCATAGCGATGCCCCTATTATCACTCCGTCCCGTTTTGGGTTGATTATCTCCTTTTGTTGTTATATCATCATAAAATGTTCGAGCTGCAAGCTTCACAAGCTTGTTTTGTTTTTTTTTTTTTTGACAAACAAAATTGAAATTGGAAAGGAAAACAGTTAGTAATTAAGTCAAGTTATGTACTAATTAAGTTTTATACGGTTAGTAATTAAGTCTAGTTATGTACTAATTAATTTTTATTGAATCAACGAGTTGGTTACCTATTGAAAGGCTCGATACTCATATTGACGAATTTTAGGGTTTCATAAGTTCAATGATTTGATTTTCAAGTGCTACTGGTTTTGGAAGTGGAAGTTGCTTGTAGACGAAGGGAAAGAGGCAGTAGTGGTGGCAGTTTGAGAGGAATAGTAGAGATTGATCGTAGAAATGGTATGAAGGGAGTGGGAAAGGATTGATTTCTTTATTTGTCCTGTTTTTACTCTTTTTTCACTTCTGTATGTGCTTCGTTTATTTTTATAAATGCAGTCGTGCCTCGAGGGCTTTCTTCGAATTTATTAACTAGTTTTGACCCGAACTCTGCCATGGTTCGGATAAAAAAAACAAAATGATTTTTAATAAACGCACCAAAAAAAGATATTAACTTGTATTACACATTTAATCATTGACCCCGAGTTATTTAACCAAAAATTTAAAAAAAAATATCTCAAGGTTTAATTTTTTATTTTCGATAAAATTTAAAAAAAAAGACAAATAAATCAAGAAAACTAGACATAAACAAAAGGAAAGAAAATCATGAAACTCAATTAAAAAAACAATATCAAATTATGAGATGAAAAAAAAAGTCCAACAAAAAAATAATATCAACCCTTGTTAGAATATAAAACTCATGTCCCGATCCACTTGATCGGAAACATCAAACATAAACAAATCACGAAAATCAATTCTCAACAAATTAAATATTAAAAAATAAAATTTAACAAATCACACAAAAAGATCCAAAAGAAAAAAATAATTAAAACCCAAAACAACAATGTCAATCAAGTTAGGTTAAACTGCCAAATCCATGGACCAGACCATGAGATCAGGATAACCCTATAAAGTAAAAACAAAGAAAACCATGAAGCCTAATTTTTTTTTAAAAAAAAGTTACTGTTAAGTAATGAGATCGAAAAAGAAAATAAGTCTAGAAAAAAAATGAATTGAACTCGTGTTAGCTTATAAAACCTATAACCGAAAAAATCATGAAGCTCAAATTTCAATAAATCAAATGCTAACTAATGAAATTAAAAAAATCAATAAAAAAATTCAAATAAAAAAATAGTAATCAAATGAACGAGGATCAAATTTGAAAAAAAAACAAATTAGAGCATGGATAATTTTGAATTGAACAACTAAATTGAAAAGAGAAATTAATTTCAAAGAAGAATTAAAAAAGAAATCTTAAAATGAGAACCAAATAAAAAAAATAGCAAATTAAAAATTTTGATTAAAGAAGGAAATTGAAAATAATTGAAAGTTTACAAAAGAGAGAAAAACAATTGAAGGAAAAAAAAGAATCATGACCGAACTTTAAAAAAAATTAGATTAAATGATACAATTGAAAAAAAAATAACTAACAAAAAGGCCAATGATAAAAATAAAAAAAAAAATCAAAAGAATAATGAGTCATACTCAAATATACTTAATTAACGGGGGTACCTTGAAATTTTAAAAGTCAAACTTGAATTTTGAGGGAAGAGAGAGAAAAGAAAAAATAACTCTAACGACAATCCATCTAGCAAAACCCAACACACGCTACCTATAGAGGAAGAAGACGCCTTAAGTAATCGACTAACAAGGAGGAAGAAATTTTTTCAGCATCAGATAACTCTTCACATGCCGGTTGCCGCCAAAGCTTCGTGGCTTCTTTCATGCGTTTCCGCATGTGAGGCACATGTTTGACAAATTTGAATTTCTAATATTTTTTAATTATTACAAAAGATCAATTTACCTCTTTACAAATTTGATTATAATGAAAAAATCAGATGGTGATCCCAAAATAAGTTTTAATTAATTTTGAATTCAAGAGTAATTTAATAAATTCATTGTGGGGAAAAAATGTGAATTTTCAAAAACTCTCATAACAACCAATTATCTTATTTTTATTTATAAAGGCAATAAAATATTTCATTGTTCTAAAAAATTTTGCAAAGACCTTTGTACCTCTTTTGAAAAAAATGACAAATGAATCACATGAAAAAGATCATTTTATTCTTGAGATTAGTCTTCTTGACTGATTTGTTGAAGGGAAAAATCATCAATTCACTATTACAGTCCATAATAAACTATTTTTTGTGTTACAATGATTTTTCCACACCTTATAGGCTTTTTTATGCTTTTTTTTTTCATTAAAAATTATAAGTGTAAATCAAAAGGCTTACACAAACATTTAATTAAATAAATTAATAATTTTTTGCGTAAATAAGTGAAAAATACATTAATTATAACTAAAATTGAAATTGAAAAAATCAAGAAGTAGATATAAATTAAGATATTTGATCCAGCAACATAGGACATTTACCTAATTGTGTTTAATGAATTTGTTTACTAAAATGATTTTCTTATTCAATCATAAAATAATAGAAACAGACACATACGTGAAAATTATTAAATAAAAAATATATCATACAAGGTTAAACATTAAAAATATTATCTAAAAATAAATATTTTTATTTTTTTAAAATAAATTTCATCTATATAAAACAATACAAAACAAAACAAAACAAAAATACAGATGAATCAAAATAATATCTTCAAAAAATAAACACACATGAAAGAATTTTTTTAAAAAAAAAACTCAATTCAAAACAAGCTAAATAAGCAAACCAAAAAAGTATAGAGAATGGATATTAATCAAAACATAAATAAAAATTTTTTATTTAAAAAAAACATAAAAATAGATATCAATTAAATAAAAAAAATAGAATAAGAAAATAATAAAAAGACATCGATAATTTAGGTGTCACAAACGCATTTAAAAAAATAAATGACTTGAGTTACAGGCTCGATCGGATTTAATAAGTTGATTTTGTTTTAATTAAGAAAATAGGCAACAATAGTAAAGAAATAAAAGTTTTATAAAAAATAAGATCACGATATCTTGAAGGGGAAAAAAACATTGTAAACACCAAAATGGATAAAAAAAAACAGCATGAGTCAACTCGAGTTTGCATCATAGATATGTAATCTAGATAATAAAGGGCGAGCCAACATCGATTAACTTGTAGTCCAAGTTATGAGATCGGGATAACTCGACAAAAAAGAAATTAAGAAAAACCACAAAACCATTTTTTAAAAAAACAAAACAATGGTGAACAATTAAGTTGAAAAAGAAAATGAACTGAAAATATGTAAACTCGCGTTAATATTTCAGACCCGTGCCTTAGATCATTATACTGGAAATACCGTAAATGGAAAAATCATGAATGACAAAACCGAGAAAACAATTAATTACACAAAAAGAATCCAAAAAACAATGTGAAAATTAAAATAAAACATAAATGAAAGGGCAAAAAAATTTTTTATTGAAGGGTTAAATTGAAAAGAAAAATAACTTTAATAAAAGTAAAAAATCAAAAGAGTGAGGATTAAATAAAAAAATACACCATAAAATTTGATTTCAAAAGCAATAAAACTTTAATAAAAAGACCAAGAAAAACAAATTAGAAATCAAAGAATAAGGACCGATCAAAAAAGATAATTTATAACAAATTGTAATTGAATAACTAAATTGAAAACAAACAAAATTTTTTTAAAATAGTTAAGAAAAAAATAGAAATAAAAAAATAAAGACTGAGATTGAAACACCAAAAATAAAGAGGATAAAAATTTATTCTTTTAGAAGAAAAAAGAAAAGAAAAAAAATCATCGGTGACAAACCATCCATCATTAAGTAATTTTGAGAAAAATCTCTATATTTTATATAATGCTCTCATAAATGTTGTTCATAATTGTTTATATTGTACAAGAAATAAAAACTAATCATTAATGTGTGTTTTTTAATGCATTAACAATACAAGAAAATGATTTCCTAATGCCTACTAAATTTAAGAAATCCAATTTGATAGTAATTTAATGACTTAAAAAGTTGTTAATTTTAAATTAATTATACTTTTTTTCATTTTAAATCATTACTAAATCCTCAACCAATTTCATAACACAAGTCAGATCATTACTTAAAAAACATAAAAAAAAAATATAAGGTTAATGCACAATAAGCCAAATATATAAGGATGGAAAAAAAAGTCAATTTAAAAAATAACAAAAAACTCGACTAAAGTTAACCCAAGTAAACCTACTGCTTGAGTCATAAGAACTGAATTACCCTATAGAAAGAAAATTGAGAAAAATGATGACACCCAAGTCTCAACCAACCCGTTGTTAAAGTATGAAATTTAAAAAGAAATAAATTTAAAAGAAAAATAGTCATGTTAACTTAGGTTAACCTGACAAACTTTTCATCCAAGTTATAAGATCAATATAACTTAATAGAGAGCAAATAAAAAAAATGAAGCCCAACAAACTAAACCTGTGACTTGAGTCATGAGAATGAGATTACTCAATATAGAGAAAAATGAAAAAAAAAATTCAAGGTTGAGCTTTCAACTAACCTATAATTAAAGGATGAAATCCAAAAGAAACAATTTCAAAAGAAAAACAAAAAAACAATATGAGTTAACTTAAGTTAAGTTGACAAACCCACTACCCTAATCACTAGACCGAGATAACTTACTACAAAACAAATCAGAAAAAATCATAAAATCCAATTACAACCAAACTAAACTCATGACCCAAGTCATAGGAATGAGATTACCCCATAGAAAGCAAAAACAAAAAATGAAGTCTAACTCCCAACCACGCCGTTGCTACTCAATTTTTTACCCATGTTTTTGATAAATTTTCAGAAAATAAACCAAAAATAGCAAAAAATAATGAAAATCCCAAAAAAATGTATTTTTGATATATTTGCATCGTTTTTAGCATTTTCAACATCTTCTCAGAAGAATTTAAATTTTCAAAGGTATTTTGAACGCGTTCAACTTTTAACGTGTTAATTTTACAATCACTGATTTTTCTTATTGAGTCGACGTTGGTATTGTTTGTTTTTAAAATAAATTCAAAATACAAAAAAAAAAGAGTTAAGGGACCAATGTGATTGTGGCCAAACCACACTTCTCCTATAAATACCAGTCTATAGTGAAAAAAAAAGGCGGGGGGAGAAAAAATTAAGGAATTTGGGGAACCACAAAAAAGGAAAAACCTAAACCTAAAGATTTTCCTTCTTCTCCTGAGCCGTCATTCCCCCTTTTCCTTTGGTTCTCTCACAAACCGAAGGAAGCCCTCTTTCTTTGCCAAACCAGCCATCATTGTTCCCCCTATTTTCCTCTCATATTCAAATCCCAGCCAACAAATCGGCCTTATTTCCCTTTCTTTTTCCCCAACTCCTAGAACCAGATAGGGACTCTTTTCCCCATCGCCATTTTTCAGCACCCGAAGACCAGCTCCTTCCTTCTCCCACAGACTAGCCACCCGAACACCCCCACTTCCACAGACCTTCCCCTTCCCAGCCACAAATCTTCCCTCTCTCACAGAACCCAGGTCGTTCTTCCCCCATAAAACAACCTCACTTCTCGACTCTCCACTGACCCAACCATTCCCGCTGACTGAACACAACAGCAGTCCCCTTACCCTCCTTTCCTCTCCACTGCTAACAACAGCTCATTGTGGGGAAGATGAAAAAATAAGAAAGGAGGTAGAAAATCAAGACTTTAAGGGGCAGAAAATCAAGACTTTAAGGGTGTCGATCTCCCAGCCATGGCAGTGGTGGGCGACATCGTCGGTGTAGAAATGAAGGAGGAGAGGAGAAGTCGTCGATCTAGCCATCTATAAGTCTAGCCTGTCGGCGGCGCGTGCACTAAACCCGACTCCATATTAGCAGATCCAAATGGAAAGCAGAAGAAAAATGATCTACAAAAAAAACTTAAAACAGACTGCTTGTGTTCCTTTTTTCTTGTTGCAGGTCACGGTGAAAGCCATTACGAGTAGGGAAGAGAAGAGAGGAGGAAACCATTCCAGACCCCCCCTGTTTGTTGAACTTTCTTGCGGCGGCGCGTGGAGAAGACTTGCCGCCATTGTTCCAACACTGTTCCCGAGGATTTATTTATTTTTCTGTAATTTTCAGACATTGCTGTGTATATTTAGATTACTAGTGTTTGATTTATTTTGAATATTTGATATTTTGTAATGTGTGAGTTGAGTGTTGACACATGTTGTACCATCAGGAAGGGCTTGCCTAAACGCGTATAGAAGAAAGATAATGGTCTAACACTGGAGGAAACCGTATATGTTGTTAGAGAGTGATGACTTCCACCACATGTGCCAACTTCTTTCTCTCTAACTATCTACCCCAGTCCCTGTTTTGCTTTTTTATTTTCAAATTTTGTCCATCGGGCCTTAATTATTTTAGCCTAATACAACTGAATTTTATTTTTTGAAATCGAGCATCAACCGCATGTTTGAGTTTTTCCTGATCCCCATTTCTAAGCAACCATAAAACATTGTTAAGTTGAGTCCCAAATAAACTAAATTTAAAATGATTAAATTGGAAAAAACATTGAGTGACCAAAAGAAATTTAGGGCTAATCTTTTACTTGATCAAGTAATTCAATCCTTGATTATTTTAAGGATAAAGGGCTGAATATTTGCCTATTGTTCAAACTTGGTCCTCATAGATAAAATTATTTCAAATCAACAAAATTTCTTTTAATTGGTCGAAACTAAGCACAATTGTTTTTTTTACACCCCTAAATCTTATAATCTAGGCATCCAAAACAAATAGCCAAGTCAAATTGCAAATAAATGCAACTACAAAGGAATAAATAAGAAAAAAAATTGAGCGATCAAAATAATAAAAATCAAAGGACTATAGTGAAAAAAAAATATTATGGATTACTATTGTAATTCATAGTAACATGAGTGTGGGTGAACAAGACTTTCCTCATATTGTGAGTTTTTTCTTAATAAAATGGGATCCCCATTTCTAAGCAGCTAAAAAACACTATTAAGTTGAATTCCAAATAAACTAAATTTAAAAAGATTAAATTAAAAAACAATTGAGTGATAAAAAAAATTAGGGTTGATCTTTAACCTATCTATGCAATTCAATCCATGATTATTTAAAGAAAAAATGGGTGAATATTTGCCTATTTGTTCAAATTTGGTCCCTGAACCTCCAATTATTCCAAATCATTAAGATTTCATTTAATTGGTTTACACTACACATAAACTGAGTAATTTCTTTTTTTTTTCTAACACCCAAGATCCCATAATTTAGGCATCCAAAATGAATAGTCAAGTAAAATTTCAAATAAATGACTTCAAAGAAACAAATTGAAAAGAAAATTATTGATTACTATTGCAATCCATAATAACATGGGTTTGAGTGAATATAACTTTTTCCACATCTTTTAGGTTTTTCTTAGCTAAATAGGTGGCCCGCACAAAGTCGAAGGTCAGGGCAAATTTCCCCTAACTTAAAAAATAATGTTCAATGTTATTAACTTGATTGAGTTTAATAAACTTGACTAATTTAATAATATGATTAAAAAACACTAAAAGAAAATAAAACGAACAAATTTTTTGGCAATAATTAAATATAAAAAATGAGCTGCCAATATCATATTCGGGAGGAGAAGAAAGAAAAGTCAATTGAAGACTCATTGTCGCTCTACTGTGGACACCAGACCACCAATATAAAGAGCTCATTGAGATAGTTCTAACTTCATTACGAAAAGTTGCACATACCAAGAAAAGGCAAATGCGCCGTCAAAGCAATGTCTCATGAAGCAAGCTAAAAAAATATCATAAAGCGAACATCTCATGATTATTTTTAAACAATTAATTTAATTTAATTAAAAAAATATTTCAAAAATCTAAATTTAACAAAGAACTATAAATAAAAAGACCTAAGATAACTAGAGTTATTTTTAGAAACAATTATAAATTATATAAAAACAAATAAAAAAATTAAAGGAGCCCAATCTCGAATTGGATAATTACTAAAGGATAAAACTAAAAGAATTTGAGCTTAAAAAGGGGGAAAAGATAAGAAAAGTTAGGCAAATGTCCTAAACTTGTGTTAATCTCCATAAATTGCAATATGTGAAATACTAGACCCAGACTTAATGAAGAAGCTCAATTTCCAATTAATTTAATGTTGAATGATGAAATTGAAAAAAAAATATCAATTAAAAAAAACTCAAAGTAAAAAAAATAGCAATCAAAATACTAAGAATCAAATCTGATAAAAAAAAAAACTAAACGGGGTGAAATCGTGAAAAAAAAATTAATTTTTAAAATTATCTTAAATAAAATAAATAGCCATCAAGATAATGGAAACCAAATCTAACATATGAAGAAATTGAATAGGGAT
>Ga0325402_1005825_pt1 | contig 11582 bp, 4 predicted proteins | sample PopdelMetagenome_22_FD_207212 | JGI IMG/M metagenome (GOLD analysis project Ga0325402, IMG submission 207212) | Populus deltoides microbial communities from Bellville, Georgia, United States - Xylem-PdKOR-R3 | ecosystem: Host-associated > Plants > Phyllosphere > Stem > Wood/Secondary xylem...
AATCCCCCCCACCCACCCCCCCCCCCCCCCCCCCCCCCCCCCCCCCCCCCCCCCCCCCCCCCCCCCCCGCCCCCCCCCCCCCCCCCCCCGCTTCTGTCCTTCTCTCCTCCCACACTTTATTTCTGACGCTATGTCTCTCTCTCTCTCTCTCTCTCTCTCTCTCTCATTATAGAGCCACCACAACGGTATAATAATAGCCAAAAAGAAAGAAAAGGGCAGCCCATCGTCAACATCACTTACATACATTGCACTTGTCTCACTCATTTTGGTCTCCTCTCGAACGTTAAGATTTGTTAAGGCTAGTTGTTCCTTTCTTTCTTTGCTTCAAAGGTAATCAATGTTCCATGTATTCTTTTTCTTAATCCTTGTAATCTTTTGTCTCTTCATCTGCTTACTTTTCCCATGTTTATCCAAATGTTTAATCTTTTCATATCCTTGGATATGGGATTTGTTGTTTTGCTGATGTCAATCAAACAAAATATACAAATGGGTTTTGATGCTGTGTTCTTACGTGTTCTTACCGAATGAATTTCTCTGTTTGAATTTAGGTTCATCCTTTTTCTTCATTAGCGTACCACCATCTGTATTCTGTCAAGTTTTGGGTGAGTTTCAACGGTTCTTTTTTTCCTTTTCCTTGTTGTTTCTGTTTTCTTTCCCTTTAATTTATGCATTTCTCTTGTTATTGTAAATCTTAATTATGATTTCTGAATAGTTTGCCATGTTTCAAATTTAATGGCAAATCTGCATTTAAGATTATGAACTTATTCACTTGATAGTTTAGGAATTCATTGCTTTTAATTTTGTTTGTTTATTATTTTCAATTTGGTACAGGAATTGGTATATAAAAAGTCATGGAAAGCTAGCAATGGGGTTGGGTAGTTTTACTCTAGCTTGTTTTTGTTTCTGATTTAGGATCTGCATTACAGCCTTTAATTCTTCTTCCAATATATTGGGTGTATCTTTTGGATTTTGACTGGTTAATATTCTCACTGGATGAAACTATATATACATTAGACATGGATGCAAAATGAAGGGACCCTTATTCGGATCGGAAGTTTTATTCACTTATGCTTTATTTTTTGAATAATTGCAATCTGGGCTTTCTGAGCAACCATGCATGCATTGATGGCATCGTTATTCTATAAATAGTACCTGACTTGTTAATTCATATTGTTTGTGGATTTGGCTGTAGACAATTTCTAGATCCCCTTTATGATTTTTTGATTCTCCAATCAAATGATTCTGATATGATATTCATTTCTTTTATGCCCGAGCAATGAACTTACATTTGTTATTATTGTTCTTGTTGCTAGCTTGGTGTTCCATCTCTCCCTTCCAGCACCAAAAGAAAAACAACTGGGAATGCAGAAAAATGTGCTTGATCTCTGGTAATTCATGTTGTGGAGCTTGTGAAATTCAATTGCCATTTAGGTTGCGCTTATCCATCCCATATGAGGTCGGATACTCAATACTTGACAGATTCACAGTTGGGATTCGAACGGACAAGGAAATCAGAAATAGAATTGCTGTTGTTTTGAAGCACTGCCTTGGCACAGACGATTGAGTTTTTAAGCTCTAAAGATTCCCATCCTGTGAATTATAATTTATAAATATAGTCTATTAAGATTTCTTATTGACATTGGAAAATAAAGGGAATGTGTTGATGGAAAGGTATGATTTTGGGAGATTGCTTGGCCAGGGAAACTTTGCTAAGGTTTACTATGGGAGAAACCTGAAAACTGGCCAGAGTGTGGCCATCAAGGTCATTGACAAAGAGAAGGTTCTGAAAGTAGGACTGATGGATCAGATCAAGCGAGAGATATCTGTCATGAGATTGGTTAAACATCCAAATGTACTGCAACTATACGAGGTTATGGCCACCAAAAACAAAATTTACTTTGTGATAGAATATGCTAAAGGTGGCGAACTCTTTAATAAGGTAGCAAAAGGGAGGCTCAAGGAAGATGTTGCCAGGACGTATTTTCAACAGTTAATCAGTGCAATTGATTTTTGTCATAGTAGAGGTGTTTCTCACCGAGATTTGAAACCAGAAAACTTATTACTGGATGAGAATGAAGGTTTGAAGGTGTCAGATTTTGGTTTGAGTGCTGCTGCTGAGTCTAGGTGTCAAGATGGTTTGCTGCACACAACTTGTGGAACTCCTGCATATGTGGCTCCTGAAGTTATTTATAGGAAAGGCTATGACGGGGCTAAAGCTGACATCTGGTCTTGTGGGGTGGTCTTGTTTGTTTTGCTAGCCGGTTATCTCCCATTTCATGATGCAAATCTGATTTTGATGTACCGAAAAATAAGAAAGGCAGAGTACAAGTTCCCTAACTGGTTTTCACCTGAAATGTGCAGGCTGCTATCAAGGATGCTTGATCCTAACCCAAAAACTAGAATATCCATCACAAAAATAATGGAAAATTCCTGGTTTAGAAAAGGATTCGATTCTAATGCTGTTACAATTAAAAATGAAGTTACTGGATTGGATCCTTTGGCTGCTGATGTGACATTTGACTCTTGTGAGAATGATAGTGCTCCTGCTGAAGCCAAGAAAGAGTTGAGCCAGCCTACCAGTTTGAATGCCTTTGATATCATATCTCTTTCATCTGGGTTTGACTTATCTGGTTTGTTTGCGAAAGATAACCAGAAGAAAGAAAAAAAAGTTCATATCAATGCACTCTGCCTCAACTATTACATCCAAGCTGGAGGACATTGCTAGGCTTCTGAAGCTAAAAGTAAAGAAGAAAGATGGAGGGCTGTTGAAGTTGGAGGGATCAGAGAAAGGTAGGAAAGGGGTGTTGTCCATTGATACAGAAATATTTGAGTTCACTCCATCTTTTCATTTGGTAAAGGTGAAAAGTTCTAGTGGTGATACCCTGGAATACCTACAGATACTGGAAAATGGTATAAGACCAGCTCTAAAGGACATTGTTTGGGCATGGCAAGGTGAGTAGCGGCAGCAACACATACTTTCTTCCTAGTTATGCCAGCATTTTGAGTTATTGTTTTGTTGTTTGAATTTCAAATTTTATTCATAAATTTATTTATCTGGGACCTCTCACGGCCTCCGTGTGCTTGTAAACAACCATCATTCAACATTCTTAGTGGTTTGGTGCTCAATTTATTTTCTTTATCATGTTTTCTTAGAATTTTGCTTTCATCATGGTTATTGCTGCTGCTCCTCGTGCTTCTTCAAACGAGTAGATTATATAGGGCTTCACATTATTGTCACCACTGCTTGTGCTAATGCCGAAATCGCAGTGTTTTTTGTTAAATGGAGGGTGGTTGTGACATGTATTCAATTTGGTATTATTTACATGAGGATATGTGTTGACGGTTGTTTTGTAATCGAGGACTTGAACAATTTGAGTAGCAGGCTGTAGCCTGTAGGGTAGCTTAACTGCTAGGATTCCATGTTTTTACACTCAAATACTTAAGCCTGTAGGGTAGCTTAACTGCTAGAATTCCATGTTTTTACAGTCAAATACTTAATATTCTACTATTATATGCACAATAAAAAAAAATATGAATACGGAAATTAAGGCTGCAGATCTCATCTTAAGATATTCTTAAATTAACACAAATTGAACTGCATATTTACATTCATTACATGAGTATGCACATAAAATGGAAATTTTCCAGCCATTGAAAGCTACTACAAATACAACCAAGCATACAAAGGACCTTATCTCCATGAAAACCAAACTAACCAAGCCTAAGAAGTTGACAGTGCACTGTTACAAGCCCTAAGAGTTTCAGTAGTTGAAACAGGGCTCCGAAGTGGGTTTTACATTTGTTGTTGATGTCTTGCTTCCTTCAATCTTGGCTTTTATACTCCTAAATTCTTGGTGATCATGTAAATGCCTAGGTCTCCACTAACTGTCCTTCGTTCTATCTCTTCCTTGAATTTCTTGTCCATGATCCGACGCTTACTGTTTTCTGTCACTGTAGCTTATAGTGTGTGGGTCTAATTTAAGCCGTAATATTCTGTTTGTCAAATATTTTCATTGAAAAATGCATCAATAAGAAAATGTTGTTTAAATTAAAGAGAAGGGACGTATAGTTTCCTACTTTTTCAAAATTATTAAAACTTTTATAAGAAAATATTTTAATTTCCTTTACTTTTAATTCAAAAAACATGTTACTAATAAAATATGTTTTGATAAAAAAAAATGCACGTGTAAGAAAAGAATAATTTATTTAATAAAATATTTTGTTTTATTAAGAATTTAAATCGTAGTATCACGTACAAATATCTATTTTAATTGTAAAAAATAAATAAAAATAAATTTTAAAAACTACCTAGTTATAAACTAAAAGAAGTTATTTCATTGCTTTCTTTTTATTGTTCACTATTGATCATTACAGTGCACTTGGCTTAGCTCTCTCTCATTTTTTTTCCTTTTTATCCTTATGCATTTATTGGTTTTAGTCACTTATTTTTATTTTTTTATTTTTATCCCTTCATTTTCATGTTATATTCAACATGATTTAAAGTCTAATAATTCATTTTGGTTTGTGTTATATATTGTATTTGAAGTGTCGATTATGCTTAATTTTACAAAATAAAATTTATTTTTATTAGTTAGAAAATATTAAAATAACAAGAAACAATTTAACATAGAAACAAAGAGGTAATCACTTTTTCTTTTTAATGTTCATGAGGTGCAAAAAATTACCTGTGAGTCCTTGCATTTTTAAAATTCTTCATTCTTATTCCCTATGTTTTAATGCTTTCTCGTTTCAGTACTAAACTTCATTTGTTTTCTATTTCAATTCCTAGAATTTGATAAAAGAAAGACAATCATTGAAAAATAAGAGAGAAAAGAATGTGGTTTGTTGGACTTTCTAGCAATAAAAAAGTTGATTTTAGTATCAACGAGCTCTTTATAATGAGAGTAATGTCATTGAGGTGGTGTATGTAAGCTGATCTTACGAGGTGTTTCTCTAATATTAAATAAACTAGTTTCTTTTAGAAAAAACAAACAAATAATAAAATTTTTCTTTCAAAAAATACATTAAATATTTTAATTTTCATACAGCCAAATTCTAAAAGTTTTCATGCATATTTTATATAAAAAAATAAATTGTGTTTTTATCATAGTTTGAAAAACACAAAAACTAATTAATGGATACCATAACAAGTTTGTGATTATTCATTAAAATTTGACTAAAATCTCAAAAACATCACAAAAATCAATTTGTTTAATTAATATTTGGGGTATGAATTTTACAACATAATGCATGTTCCCGGTATTAAATTAAATGAATTGACAAAAATAAAATGTTAGAAATTAATTATAGACTTTAATATTTAGGGGTATAAAATTACACTATAAAGTATATCCCCATGTATTAAAGATACAAAATAGAAATAAATATATTATTAAAATTTGAGCCTTAGAATGGTTAAGTTTTAGCCTGATAAGACAGAGATCTCTTTACTGAAGGGGATTTGTCTTAAGCTCCTAGAGATAAAGATCTATTTACTAAGGAGGATTTACCTTATATCCATAAGATATGAATCTCTTTACCGATTAGGACCTTTCTTGAACTTTGGATAAACCAACGAATAGAAACATAACTTGGGGAAAAAAAAAACAATCAATCAATAATGCAACTTACCATAGGTAGGGTGCACTAGGAAGTGATGCGTCTTCCTCATGCACAACTAGTCCCTTTACTCGTACTCATACAGACTAGTAGATTTTCTTGTGACCATAATATTAGGTGGTGACTCCTCAACCCTTCAAATCATAATTTCATTATTAATCCCAACACATCCACCCCCCCTTAATTTAGGAGGATGACTTACCATTTGATGTCATGCACGGTACGACAAAACGGTAACTCCACTAGGGAAATCTCTGGTTAAATTAAGCTTTGTTGATTGTTTGTTTGTTATTTATTCTTTGGTATGGGTGATTTACTTTTAACATGTATTTTTTATATATTATCCATGCATAAGAACATTGAATATGAATTTATGCCTTCATGCATTTTAATTATGAGAGTGTAAACTCAATTCTAGGTTAGGTGGGGGATTATAGGTTTGTTTCATGACTTTCAGTCAGGATTCAGATTCGTAAAACACCTAATTATGATCTAAGTGTTTACTTGGTAATGACGATCATATTGTGCCCTAATTATTCCTTATAAACCCCTATATTGCCTTTATGAGAGGTAGTAATTGTGTAAATCATAGACCTTTTTTAAGACTAGATAGTAACCCCTCATGTAATGACTAGAATTTACCCTTAGGATGTTTGATTTCAGGTATAAAATTACGTTGTTAAGTATATTCTCATGTATTAAAGATACAAAATAGAAATAAATACACCATTCAAATTTGAGCCTTAGAATGGTTAGATTTTAGCATGATAGGACAGAGACCTCCTTACTAAGGGAAATCTATCTTGATCCCTCAAAAGATAGAGACCTCTTTACTGAAATCGACCAACCTTAAATCCATAAGATATGAACCTCTTTACTAAAAAGGACATTTCTTAAGTCTTGGGCAGACCAACGAATAGAAACATGACTTGAAAAAAAATCAATCAATAATGTAGCTTATCATATCTAGGGTGCAGTGCACTTAGAGTGATATGTTTTTCTCATGCACAACTAGTCCCCTTACCCAAACTCTTGAAGACTAGTAGGTTTTTTAGTAACCATAATACTAAGTTGTGACTCCTCAACCTTTCAAATCATAAGTAATACCAACACATCTAAAACCCTTTTCGATCCAGGAGGATGACCCGTCATTTGACGTCATACACGCCACGAAAGGATGACGACTCTACACGGGAAAATATCTAGTTGGACTAAGCTTTGTTGATTGTTTGTTTGTTATTTATTTGTTGGTCTAGGTGATTTAATTTTAGCATGCAATTTTTTTATATACTATTCATATATAAGTACATTGAATATGGATTTATGCCTTCATACATTTTAATTTTGAGTGTATAAACCAAATACTCTTATTTTAAAGATGTGTATCACTTTTCTTTTTTTAACACCAATCCACTTAGGGCTAAAATTTAAATTCTTGATTCTCTCACTTTTTATAAATCATTTATATACAATTATTAATGAGGAAATTAAAGCTAAATTGAACCACTTAAACTTATGTGTTTGCATTTATGAATCTATTTTTTGATAGAGTTATTATTTTTTAAATTAAAATAAATGATATTATTGTGAAAACATTAACTTGAGATTATGTAAAAAGCTCATATTAAGCTTGAGAATGGAATCTAAAGGGTTTTAGCCTTGAGTCCAAATAAAAAAATATCTAAATTATAAGGGTTGTGATTTTGAGTATTTGAAAGGATTATTATTCTAAAAAGGTGTAGTTTCACTCTTGAAGAAGATGAATAGAAATGCCCGAGCCTATAACATAGGAAATGGAATAAACAATTAAGTTGAACCATTATAAAAATCAAGGTGTTTAATCTCTCTTTCATACTGTCATTCATTCTTAGCTAGAAATTTGATTTGTGATTGAATTGTGTTGTTGGATGTTTGGAGTGTATATTAAAGTTCTAGATTTTTAGGAACAAATCTTTTCTTTTCTATGTTTGATTATTTTAAACTATAATTTGATTGCATTTTATTGCAACTTATAATTGATTGAATTTAGATTTGGAGATTATATTTATTGAAGATTGAAAAAAAAATTAAATTAATCACCTGATTCATCCCTCTACTTCTAGGTGTCTAAGACTTTATTATTAAGGTAGAAATATGAATGGTAAGATGTTCGAGATGTAAATATTGATGTGTTAGTGTTTTTGAAAGGCAATGGTATATCTATGTTTTTTAGATATAGATAGACCTGAGAGTAGATTAAATCATGGAGAATGTAATGGTGTAAAACACTCAAGTTTGAGCAAGTTATGACTAAACATAAGCAAAATATGGATTAGATTCCTTTGAATAATCAATCAATCTTTGTTTCTAATGAGAGAACTAACAGGTAATGATTAAGGTTAATTTTAAATCAATTCTACTAGTCATCTATGATTTGTTTGAGTTGAAATGTTAATATTCGAAGCGTTGGAGTCGAGTCTATTATACTGAGATGGTTAAAGTCAATTCCAATTGTCATTTCTAAATCATTTAAGACAAATGAAATATTAACTAACATATATCATTAACATCTCATTTGAAACTAAATCACATGCTGAATTGAATGCAATTCATAAACAATTTATAATTCAATTGATAACCTATTATGATTTTTTTGTTTGAAATAAAATACTAAATCACATAATTGAATTCAACTATAGTGTTTGAATACATGCGGAAATGAATTGAAATGACAATTTTGACTATTATATCATTAATTTATAAATCATTTTTGTTATAGAAATAATTTCCTTTTGTTTCAAGGACCCTTATATTTATTTAAAATGACATAAAATATAGGCATTTTAAAGAAGATATAAATAGAACCATCTCATATTAATTGTTTATTGAATATTTATTGAAAAGAAATTAAAAAATATACATGTGTTAAAAAATTTGATCAAAATCTTTTCTAGACATATTATAAAAAACTTGTCATCCATGTATAATTGGTTGAACAAAGCAAAAAGAAAATAAAGAGAGAAAAAAAAGGAAAGATTCGGGCAAAAACCGAAAAGAAATAAAAAAATAAAAGAAAATATTAATAACATACCTTATGAGGAATAAAAATATCTTGACGAGAATTGATACGAAATAGATAAGAAAAAAAGGATATCGTGCTCCCAAAGGTTTTTGAAAAAAAGAAAGAAGTGTATTAGAGACTAAGCAAAAATAATGTTTGTGTTAACATATAAATATTTTTAAAATATTATTTTAAAAGTTAAATTTAAGAGAAATTACAATAATATAATAAATGAGAGAGTTTCCCTAATTTATTTTTGTATTTTTTTTATAAATTAAATTCCATTTGAAATTCAAATCAATTCATTCAAAAGAATTATCAAACATAAAAAATAATTTAACCCTTTGAATTTAGATGGTTCCAACAAGCTGTAAGTATATACAATAATACAAGACAATATTCTAAGTTGAACAACATTGATAAAAAGCCAAAAGATTTGAAACTCAATTGATAATGATGGAATATAATAGGGACTAACTAAATGATTTCTTTGAGGAGATGATATGCAACCTCTAAGAGTAGAGGGGCATAATGTAATTAATATATGCTGCGGAAACAATGGAAAAGAAAAATGTAGGAAAGAGGAGAAAAAAGAAGAAGAAAAAGAAGAGAAGGTTTGGAAGTGAATGAAAAGGAAGAAGAAAATGTCAGTACTGAACATGGTAATGGATAGGTGGAGGCCTCAATTAGATGCGATCCTCTCCACCTTCGTGTCCATCTACCCTCACGAAACCTCACCTCTCCTTCACTCCACTTCCTGCTTTTTCTTCGTAATGATAATAATTAAATCTTGTTCTTCTTTTGTTTTGTTCTTTAAATCAATATCAAGAATTCATAAATTAATTTTAGTGTTTCTTGTTGCAGATTTTGAGTGCATATTTTGTAGTGTTACCATTGCGGGATGAAGGTGCAATCTCTCTAGGTTTATCGAAGCTTCCAGCTCTCTTTATCGGATCCTTATTCCTCACCTTGATTGCTGCTCCTTTATCAACTCTCCTTTTCTCTTTCCCTAATTTCTCTAAATCCAAGGTTGGTTACCATTTCCCCTTTTTTTTTCATTATTATTGTGATTGTAATAATAAAATCACTGAAATGGGTTTTGATTTTCAATCATTAATTCTTGAGATTTCATGCCCACCACCACCACCACCACCAGGCTTTGTTTTTGATACACAGGTTTTTTAGTGTTTCTCTTGTTCTCTTCTTCTTTCTATGGCATTTCTCTTCCTCTGCTTCTGCTGAGTTTTCGCTCTTCAAGTCAAAGGTATTTTTTTATTATTATTTTTAATTACCAACAGTTGTTTTTTCTTAATTTCTGAGTAAATTGTCTCTTTTTTTTAATGATTAGGGTACTGTTGCTGTATCAACTGAATTGAAAGACGGTTTGAAGGTTGATGTTGACAGAACCAGTAGTACATATTCTGGAAGTTGGGATGATCATGGATGGTTTTATATTTCTGTCAGAATTGGATTGTTTCTCTGGGTATGATGAGTTTGAAAGCTTCTATTGGTCTTAGTTATTTCTTAAATTAAATGTTGACTGATTGCCTTGTGATTTGACCTTAGAGTTTCTTCTGTGGTTGGAATTTTTTTTCTTTTTTTTGAAGGTTGCGCTGCTTAATCTTATTACCATATCGTCGACTTGGGCTAGGGTTATTGATGTGATGGATTGTGAGGTTAGTATGCTGCAACGTGGAGACCTTAAAATCATCATGGTTTTATATTCTGCATTTGACATTTCGGTTGTATTCAGTCAGGTTCAAGATTGTTTGGGTTCATTGGTGCTGGTGCTACACTTGGTCAGCTATTTGGATCGTTGTTTGCTACATCAATGGCTTGGTTGGGTCCTTGTATGTATGCTTCGGAAAATGAGATTGTTTAATGTCTGAGTTTCTGTTTGTTTGAATTTGGTTTTAAATGATTGGTTGGTTCAATGCAATTGCAGTTTTACTTCTATTTGCTGCTTTGTTGATGGAACTAGCTGCACAGTCATCAAAAGGGATCAACAAGGATGTATCCCATCTTCCTCATGAATTATCTCCCATAAGGTCAGCCATTAGTAGTGATGACTTGTTACTGTCTGTTAGTAGTGATGACTTATTACTGTCTCTTAGTTCATGGATAATCAATGTCCTAGTTTTGTACAAACTGTTCTTTTAGAGTGAATGCAAATTCTTGTTGTTTGTATCTGATACATTTCTTTTACCCATTTCTTTTCTCTATGGAGCTTTTCACTTCTAGTCAAAACATTTGAACAGTCTGGATGATCCACTAGTACTTTTTTAGCTTCTTAGGCTCTGTTTGTTTGCAGGAAAGTTGTTTCCTTTTGGAAAGTGAATTTCGGGAAAGTATTTTTCGATGTTTGGTAGTGTTATGGAAAATGAACTGGAAAACACTTTCCAGTGTTTGGTTATGTTATGGAAAATGAACTAGAAAATAATTTATTAATGAATTAATTTTTTTTCAAGTTTATCTAATAAATATAAAATATTTAATCACTTACAATAAAAAAAAATGAAATCTAAAAAAGTATAATGATGAAATTTTTTATTATACCCTATATTCATACATAGTGTATTTTATAAAATATAACTATATATATCATATCATATTATAGAGAAATAAGCTTGTGAAATATTTTTTTACGTAAAACCTATTTTTTATAAAATAAATAGAACAGTGAACGGAAAGAAACCAACGTAAATAGAACAGTTATATTACTCCAAGAAACCACAAAAGAAAGGGATCAAAACAAGCCAACGTAAATAGAACAGAGATATTGAAAATGTACGAAATTCTGACTTCGCCTGAGGCTGTGTATGAGAAAATGAACGGAAGGAAAGTGTTTTCCTTTCTTTAATAGAAGGAAAACACTTTCCTTCATTAACGTTACTTTTTTCAGTTTGACTGAAATTCAGTTTCC
>Ga0325402_1005827_pt1 | contig 11580 bp, 12 predicted proteins | sample PopdelMetagenome_22_FD_207212 | JGI IMG/M metagenome (GOLD analysis project Ga0325402, IMG submission 207212) | Populus deltoides microbial communities from Bellville, Georgia, United States - Xylem-PdKOR-R3 | ecosystem: Host-associated > Plants > Phyllosphere > Stem > Wood/Secondary xylem...
AGAAGAGATAAATATTCAGAATATAAATTGATGTTTCGTTTCCATGATCAATTCTGATTTCTGTAGGTGGATGTGTGCTTGTGACCAAGGTTTGTTCTCTTGATAATTTTCTGATTTTATTAAATTTTGTTTGATAGTTTTCTGTTTTCTTTTGCTTTAGCCTAGATAACGTCTAAACCCCCCCAAATTGCATATCATCTAGCATAAAAATCTGACTTGAACTTCCTCGTGGGATCGACCCCTTACTTGCTCTATACTATCTTGTGTGTTGTGTTTGAAGCTAGGGTAATTAATTTGTGCGACCGCGACATCGCAATAGTGCATTTGCTCTTTTTTTTATTTTTTGCCATGCTACTTTTTTATTTATTTATTTAATTCTTCCATGTTGATTTATTTTGCAATTGACCTTGATATTTTTTTTTCATTTGCTCGTTGTGGCATTTTCACATAGTCAGAGAAAATGTCATTGGGTTTGTCTCTATTGCAGTGATTCCACTGATACCAAGGAAAATTGCCTTTAGAGGCTAAAGAAAGGTGCACACGCCATCTCAATGTGGTGACTCTCCTTGTACTTTGACGCATGCATTGCAAGCGCTAAACCTTTTTTATCCTCTTTATTCAATTTTATTTTATTATTATATAATAACTCTTCAATGAAGTCCTAAATCTCATTTCACTGGAGTCCAAGCTCACTTGTTTTAATTTAGCCCTTTATTTTCTAATAATACTTCAATTTAATACTAAATTTCATTCAATCCAAGTCCAAAAAATGCCCAACTAGTGAAAGAATAAGGGAAAAGAAAAAAAAGAGAGACATTAGTGCATTCCGGTTGTGTCTAGGACCCAAATTTTGAATTTCAAAGTTAATATAAATTGACAAAGTATGACCCAATATATCACTATTCAATATTAAAACAAAAAAAATATTATCTTGGTCTTTTTAAATTGATCAATGCTCTTATTAGTTAATTGAGTTGTCTTTAAATTTGTAAAATCAACTAATTTATATTTTGACAACTCTGTATGATTTAATTTTAAATTCGAGTTAAATAAGTAATCAGATTGAGAAGTTTTAGGATTAACCTGGTGAACCAGGTTTACTGAATTTGTCAAGAGTTCTCTGCCCATTGTTTTTCGCTAAAAAAATTAACAATATAACTTAGAATTTTTTTTTAAAAGAGTTTGGACATCAATGTCTCATGGAGAGAGTTTCCTTGTGACATTTAACAACCGTTCGGTTGGATTTTTTTATATTAAAATTTACCCTTCCAATCAATAATATCTTTTTTTTTTCATTTCAAACTATACATCAAATTAATTTATAATTGTTTCTCACTAACCATTACTAATAATTTAATTACTTTCTTTCTCTTTCAACATTCAATTTATAAATACACCAAACATATATGAAAACTAATATTTACATCCACATATATTATTTTTATAATTGTTACTTTTGCAATAATTATTCCTATTTTTTTAACCTCATACTAAACGTCACCAAGTGTTAATGTCTACTAGAATTTGTTCTAGGGTTCTCCCTCTTGTTTCTCGCGCAAGAAATGCCACAAACTCTATGGTCATTGCATTGATTGCAGCATAAAGACTTTAAAGGTATCAGAAAACAACACTTGAATAACTCAGATTTTGGTTCGCACATCTTTTTTCTTTTTCTTTTTTACTTATCCCAAGAAAACATAGCTCTTACTTTCTGGTTTTCCCTCTTTTCTACTTGGTTTCCAGCTTTGCTTGCTCTATTTTGTTAATGTCAAATTACTTTTGAAAAAAAAAAACTGTAGATGTATTTACCATAGGAGCTCTAGAACAATAGGAAATTGAAGGTGAAGGAAATTGTCCATGCACCAAACCAGTTCACTAGTGTTGCCATGCTTCCAGCAACTCCTTTAATATTATAAGAAATATCTGCAACAAAAAGTTAATGTATTTGGGGTATCCAATATGGAGATGGGGTTATTATCTTAGACGAAGAATCTGATTACCTCTGACATCAAAACCAAAGGAACTGGACCAACTCCTGCTGCAAATGATCCTATATGTAGCTAAACTCAAAGAGTAATTATCAGAGATAACAAGGTAATGGGATTTTCTTTCTTTCATTGTTTTTTTGACATTGATATAGTTTGAGAAAGCTACCTGTAGGCTTACCAATATGCCAGTTACAGTGAGAAAGGGATCTGACTTGAGTGCTAATTCATTAACCTTTTTCACACACACAAGTTATCTCTATATTAATATTAATATTAATATTAATATTTTGAGGGGAAAAAAGGACAGTACCATGAATAGTTATAGTTCCACTATAACCTTCAAATAGAAGGGCTAATCCTGAAGCAGAAACCACGAATCCCAAGAGAACATAACTTCAAAATGTGAAGGGGTGACTGGTCTGAGGAATGTTTTATAGCTTAAAGTGAAAACTTAAACAGTAAAAGAGGCTTTCTTCCAATTTTATCTACTATGATTGTACTTAAGGCAACAACCACAACCTGCAAGATGGAATTGTTTCGATCAATTCCTAGTTATAATTGAGACAGTTAATTTTCTCGAACTTGACACAGATTATGAGAGTTAGAAACCTGAAAGATGGCATAGGTTATGGTTCTCACTATTATGGAATGTATTGTAATTTAGAAAAATATTGTATTTTCCTTGTATAGTATTATACTACGCAGTGCGCTACACAGTAACTATTGTATGCTGCTCTAATCATATAAATATAAGAGATGGTTACTGCATTGTGTAAGCCTTCTAAATTAATCGTAAACCTTGTTTCAACATGGTATTAGAGCTTGAAACATCTAGAACAGATTCAAGGCTGCCTCTTCCGCAGAACAAATTCTTTTTTGTTTTTTTTCTTAATTGATGCCTCCCTCTTCTGCAGGTTTTTGGTGCAATTTTTTGACACTGCATTGTTGCGTCCTCAACAGTCTCTTCTTCCCTGTGATATTTTCTTCCTCATGTAGCATCTTTCTCAGCTAGTAAGCCATCTCTCACTGCAATATTCAAGGCTACTACACTCTTGCAAGAAAATAGAACAATCCTGTTAGACTCTGGTGCCGTTTATTTCTCCATCAATAATTTTCCAATTTATCTAGCCTCCCTTATAGATCCTTCTACTGTTGCCACAACTAAGAACAATGACAACTTTTCCTCTCCTACTTCTTCCTTAGATGTGCTGGTCTTTGCAAACAATGCATCTATGACTGCTGCAACAACTTTTTCCGCAAAAACAGTCACCATCCCACTTTCGAACACACAACAAGTCATCTACCTTAAGCTTACCAACACCAATTATCTATTTTGACACATGCAGATGAAGCCATATCTGATTGGTTAAGGTGTCTTCTCCTTTTTCTATGGCTTGATGGTATGTCCTTATTCGCATAATGATGTTTCTACCACTACAACAACCAACAGTTTTGGTTTTTCCCAAGCCTTTTTGGCATGGAAACAATAAGATCAACTCATTCTCAACTCCCTCCTCTCCTCTCTATCCATAGACGTGCTCCATCTTGTGGTTGATTGCCCAACATCTGTAAGTGTATGGAGCACACTAAAACATGTTCTTGCATCTCTGTCAAACTCTCGAATCATGTAATTACATGGTTGTCTTCAGGAACTTTTCCATGGTGATGATTCTGTCATTACCTATCTATAGAAAGCTAAGGGGTTCTTTGATGAACTCGATGTCACAGGTCGCCCCATATCCCTTACAGACTTCAATTTATATGTCTCTTAGGGTCTCTGCAGTGACTTTCCTGATCTTATTACAAGTTTGTCAACAAAAGTTGACCCTCTGTTGTATTCTGAGCTCCATAGCCATCTATCCACTCATGAATTTTGACATTGAAGTTCATTTCAATACAATCTCATGGCTGCACCGCTGCTAACGCCAACATAGCATCCTTCTACCTTTGCTGCCCAATTGGCATTTTTAGGATTTAATGGCAATAGTTCTTCCTTCTAGTTGGGTAGAGGAAGAAGTAATGGTTGGTGTAACATGCACCTCTCCTCTACCCAGTATGGTGGCAACAATTTCAGAGGAGGAAACAACGAGCTTAACTAGCAATAACACCGTGGAAACTGGCAGCAACACCTTCCAAACTGGCAAAGAAATAGATCCAATGCTGGTTAGTAGGGGTGTCAGCTGAAGTGTCAGCTTTACATCATATTTGGACATTCCGCATTGTAGTGCTCATAACTTGTGCACCATAGGAATCAAGCATCGGCTAATCTCTCCTTCAGTGACGCTTCAGCAGTAGCAAATTCTGTCACTTGGTTTCTTGACATCGGCGCAAATCAGCATGTTACTCCAAATATTACCAGTATGACACATGCAAAAACATATCTTGGTAATGATCAATTCCATGTTGGTGATGGTAAGGGACTTGTCATATCTAATACAACCTATAATATCTTACATACCCTTAAACAAGTCTTTACTTTGTCTAATATATTGTATGTACTGCAAATTAAAAATGACTCTTATTTGTTTTCCATTTTAAAGATTTCATAACCAAGACAGTTCTACTTTTCGGTCACAGCAAAGATGGCCTCTATGTCCTTTCAGAGTCTTTTACCATGTTTCTGCCTCAAGCTGTCTACTAGCTTATCCACTTATGTTAATGTTTGGTATCGTCGACTTGGTCACCTAAGCTCTTGGGTTCTGAGTCTCTTAGCGTCAAATAAAAAGGTCATTTATACATCATGTCCTTTAAATTTTCACTGTCCAGCATGTCCATTAGAAAAATCATCGCGTTTGTTATTAGGACATACAGGTCACAAAACATCTGCTTCATTTAAATTAATTTTTAATAATGTTTGGGGCTTTACCCCTATTTTATCTTCTGATGGTTTTTGATATTTTGTGATTTTTGTGGATGCGCACACAAAACTTATTTGGTTTTATCCTCATGGTGCAAAATCTATTGTGTTTCACCAATTTCAAGTCTTGGTGGAACGACAATTCTCTTGCAAAATAAAATCGGTTCAAACTGACTGGGTAGTAAATATCATAAATTAAATTCCTTATTCAAAACTGTTGGTATTCATCATTTCACATCATTTTGCATAATATGACCACACACGTATGAACAAAATGGTATTATTGAGCGTCATCGCTATCATATCGTTGAAATTGGTCTCACATTACTTGGGCATTGTAAAGCACATCTAAAATTTTGGAATTATGCATTTAAAACATTAGTTTATCTTATTAATTGTATGCCAACATCGGTCTTACAAAACAAATCTTCTTTTGAATGTCTGTTTCATCAAACATCTAATTATAGTTTCTTGCGCATTTTCAGATGTCTTTGTTTCCCTTTTCTTCGACCATATAATGCTCATAAGTTAGATTTTTATTCTACTCCATGTGTTTTTCTAGGATATAGCTCATGTCATCTAGGCTATCGCTGTCTCGACTTGTCTTCTGTGTCTACATCTCCCGTCATGTCTGTTTTCATGAACAACCTTTTCCATTCCATACCTATCTCTAACCCATAACCAGCCTCTCCCTCCCATCTTTCTGCCTTAACACACTTCCCATCACACTACCCAACAATAAAAACACCATTTTGCAGGTTCCCCTTACCACCGGTTGCAACTATGTTTAATGATCATTTTGCAGGTTCAGTATCTGTAGCTCCGGACATCACAACCACTGGGTTTGTTGTGCCCTTTATTAAGCCCTCTGCTGAGCCATCTGGTTAACCGTTTGGTCCCTCATCTTCCTTATAGTGTCCTACTCAGTCTCCACCAGCTTTAGATTTGTGTGTTGATCTCTCCAGCTACTTACTCCTATAGCAGCCCATACGAGTCAGGTTTACTGCGTTTGTGGTTTCTTGCCAACACCATATGGTGCTACGTCCCGATAACATATGTCTGCCAACCTGAGCTCTGTTTTTGCCTCTCCGCTGCAGCCACACTCACGAGTAACATGTTCCTCTGATCACAAACCTTTAAATTTCAAAGATGCTAATCGGTTTTTGTGCTGGCAATCTACTATGAGATTTGAAATTGCAGCGTTACATGCCAATAGCACTGGTTCTTGGTTCTGTTTGAACCTTTCATGAATGTTGTTAGCAGCCGTTGGGTTTACATAATCAAATGTCGAGTTGATGGCGCGCTTGGTTGTGTGAGGATTCACTCAACATGAAGGTATCGACTACTCAAAAACCTTCAATCCTGCTGTTAAACGGACTACTATTCGGCTCGTCATTGCCATTATTGTATCTAACCATTGATATATATATATATATATATATATCAGAGCCCTAACCTGGGTTTAGAAGTGGAAAAAAAAGAGTTTAATAAATTTTTGACTTGTATCAGGATGGTTCGCATGAGGAAGGGTGCAGTGGAAAGAGAAGGGTTTGTGGAGAGGCAATGAGAGGATCTATTAGAGGATATTGCTTCTCATGTGCCACTAGAGCCTCAACAGTTGAGATTGGGAGAGTCGATTAGACTTCATCGTGACACTGAATTGAGACAGACTGAGGGGTTACAATTTGATGGTTCAGACTAGCAGAGACAGAGAGTTGTACCCCCAGCCATAGCATCAACATCTGCAGCGGTCCCTACACTACATGCTGACCCTTTGTTCTTAATTTAGATAGTGAGAGCAATGATTAAGGCAATGCCTAGTGCCTTGGCCCCAACAATCTCAATAGCTCCAGCAGTACAAGCAGCTCTAATGGTCACATTAGTGCAGATTGTAAAAATCATGAGAGAACTTGGGTGTGAGCCCTTTTTAGGCAAACTAGAGGCCGAGATAGCAGGTAAGTGGCTTCACACAATTGAGGATACCCTGGATCAGATGCATGTAATAAAGGACTTGTGAGTGAATTGTGCCACTCATTTGCTTTTTGATAGGGCACGATCTTGGTGGGATACAGTGAGGTTGAGGAGACCCGTAGTCTCCTGGACTTGGATTGAGTTTAAAGCGCAGTTTGAACATCAATTTTACTCCTCCTGTCATCAAAAAATTGAGCAAGAGTTTCTGGCCCTGAGATAGGGAGACATGTCTGTACTTGATTATGAAAGGAGGTTCCATGACCTCTCCATATTTGCCTCACATTATGTCCCTAGTGAGAAACATATGGTGGAAAGGTTGAGGGATGAATTGCGACAAGAGCTGAGATAAGGCTTGATTGCATTTAAGTTTGAGACAACTAGAGACCTTATTGAAGCAGTAGAGGCCCTATAAGTTTGTATGAAAGAGGGTCAACAATGCCAGCATGGTCTAAGTAAATGGAAGGATACAAAGTACACCTTTAGCAGACCCCCATTTCTAAAAAAGAGAGAGGAAAAGACAGTACAGTTAATATAAAAAAGGTAGGAGGTACATCAACTCAAACTACTGAAGTGGGGTCGACAGGAGGATAACCGAACTTCAAGGGAAATTTTTCTAGAGGAGCATCAGAACAATGAACGATCACTTATATTTTATGTATTTAATGTGGGCAAAGGCAACTAGGGGATTGTTCTACAACATTAGGGCGGTGTTATATACTTATATCTGCCAAGGGGAGCATAGATGGAGAAACTGCCCACACTTAGGCCGAGGGTGTTATTATTGCGGGGATTAAGGGCACTTCCAAAGAAATTGTCCCTGCAGAATTGAAATCATCCAAAATCAGCAACAGGCTCAAAGTCAGTAACAGTCTGGCACCATGAACAGACCAGCCAAACAGGTTTTGTCAGGGGCCAGCGGCAGTAAAGGCCGAACTCATGCCTATGGTGATAGAATACAGGGGGCCTGGACCCAGGGTAGAGTATACTACATGACATGGGAGGAGAACAGCCCCTTCTGAGGTAGTGACAGGTACATTACAATTAAATTCTTTATATGTTCATGTATTGTTTGATTCAGGTGCCACACACTCATTAATATAAGTGGATGTGAGTTAAAAGTAGATCTATTACCACTAGAATTATATGATTTTGATGTTATCTTAGGAATGGACTGGCTAAGTATGAATAGGGCTCAAATGAACTGTTTCACAAAAACAATAACTCTTTAAGGGCTTGATGATAGAAAGATAGTGTTTAGGGGGGAGAGAAATGTCATCTGAAACTGTATTATCTCAGCTATGGCCGCTAGGAAAATGATAAAAAAGAATGTGAGGCTTATCTTGCCTATGTCTTAGAGACCAAAAGGGAGATATTCAAGTGTCCAATATTCCAATAGTGAGGGAATTTCCTAATGTATTTCTGGATGAATTGTCGGGAGTTCCCTAGAGAGAGAAGTAGATGTCACTATTGATGTACTGCCTGTTACGTCTCCGATAGCCCAGTCACCATATAGGATGGCTCCAGCTGAGTTGGTAGAACTAAAGATTCAACTACAAGAATTACTAAATAAAGGGTTCATACGTCCGAGTAATTCACCTTGGGGAGCTCTTGTGCTGTTTGTGAGGAAAAAAGATGGGATCCTTAGACTTTGTATAGATTACAAGCAGTCGAATAGGGTAAAAATAAAGAACAAATATTCACTTTCGTGGATAGATGATTTGTTTGATTAGCTAAAAGGGGTTAAAGTGTTTTCGAAGATAGATATGAGGTTGAGATACTATCAGTTGAGGATTAAGGAACTGAATGTAGCAAAAACCGCATTAAAGACATTACGAGTTCTTAGTAATGTCATTTGGGATAACAAATACACCAACAGTGTTTATTGTCTTGATGAATAGGGTCTTTCGACCATACTTGGACAAGTTTGTGGTGGTATTCATAGATGACATCCTAGTTTATTCAAAGTCATACTTGGAGCATGAACAACATTTGAGGCAAGTATTAATGACCTTAAGGGAGCATCAACTATATGCCAAACTTAGCAAGTGCGAGTTCTAGCTGAAGGAATTGATTTTTCTATGACACATTATATTAGCTGAAGGAATATTAATGGATCCTAGAAAAGTTAAAGCAATATTGAAATGGGAAAGACCTACCAATATTTCTAAAATTCATAGTTTCTTTGGGTTAGTAGGCTACTATCGAAGATTTATCGAGGGATTTTCTACCATAGCTATTCTTATGACTTATTTGACTTGGAAAGAGAAAAAGTGGGAATGGACTACGAAATGCGAAGAAAGCTTTCAAGAATTGAAAAAGAGACTCACTACTGCTCTAGTGTTAACACTCCCATCAGGAACAAAAGGATTGATGGTCTATAGTGATGCATTGAAGAAAGGACTAGGGTGCATATTGATGCAACACGATAAAGTAATTGTTTATGCCTCAAGACAGTTAAAGCCTCACAAGATCAATTACCTGGTGCATGATTTAGAATTAGCCAATGTAGTATTTACCTTAAGAGTATAGAGGCACTATTTATATGGGTCTCGGGTTCAAATATTCACGGATCATAAGAGTTTGAGGTATCTGATGACACAGAATGAATTAATTATACGACAAAGACACTAAGTTGAATTGATAAAGGATTATGATTGTGTAATCGATTACCATCCAGGGAGAGCAAATGTAGTTGCAGATGCTCTTAGTTGTAAGGTCAAGATAGTGGATGCTCAGTGGGAGGATTGAGATGAAAAATGAATTACTAGAATTAAGAAAGATATATGCCCAAGTAGAGGCGGGACCGGACGAGTCATTAATGACTCAGTTAAGAGTGAGGTCAACACACTAAGACAGAGTACTAGAAGCTCAACATAAAGATCTGGAAGTTTGTAAGATAAGAGAAAGGGTGTGTTGTGATGTCGAGGTCGCACAAATTAATTATCCTAACTTAAAACACAACACACAAAATATTATAGAGCAAGCAAGGGGTTGATCCCACGAGGAAGGTTTAAGTTAGATTTTTAAGCTATATATTATGCAATTGGGGGGTTTGGTTTGTGATTATCTAGACTATGACAGAATCAAACAATCAAGCAAAAATTAAATAAAACTGAAATTTATCAAAAAAAAAACTTGGTTGTAAGTAAACATCCTTCTATAGAAATCAGAACTGATCATAGAAATGAGATATCAATTTATACTCTAAATATCTATCTTTTCTTATGTTGATTAGTTAACAGATCCGATGTATAACTAATATTAACTATCAAACAACCATAGTCTCCGCACTAGTAATTTAATTCAATGGAAGCCTTAAGAACTAGATGAGTTGATTAATTAAGACAACATAACTGTCTGCAGTCCATGTTTGATTTGATCAATCAAATGTTCTCCCTAAGATTACTAATCTGGATCCACCACAATTATTAATCTCAGTTGCTTCACAATTTTATATACCACAATTTCGGTTTTAATAGCAAACTTAGCAATAGATTGTTCACAATAATAACTTAGAGTCTGCTCTAGCAATTAAAATAAACAATCATAGGAAATAAGCATAAGAGAACAAACATATTCATTCATCATATAAACTGAAAAGAAAAGGTAAACTAGATCTCACAATTCTTGAAATCCGAAGGTTTCTATGTCCTTGCTACCAAGAAAAAGAGTTTAGCCTTACATGTTTATTGAACAACTAACCAAAAAGAAAGAAGAATGCATGAATTTAGGTTTATGGGAGAAAGGATTTGTGTTCCTCTCTTCTGGTCGTCCCCCTCTCTTCTTCTCTTTTCCCTCTCTCTTTCTTTTTATACCCTAAGAAACCCTAGTCTTTATTTTACAAAATAGTCCTCCCTTAAGTAAAGAGTTTACATTTAAGTACTTCAGTAACTATTTTCCTAAAAAAGGAGAAATAGCCTTACATGAAATCTTCAAGATTTGATTTAGAGAAGCAAAATTGCTAAAATAAAAACTTGGATGTCAGTTTGGATGCTTCGAGACGTAATTTGGACTCGTTTCCTCACAAAACCTGTTTGCTGGCAGAATTCATTTGTCATCTTAGAAAAATCATATCTCCCTCATATGAGATTGTTTGTAAACTCCTTCATAAACATAGGATAAAAAAAAAAGAAAAAGAAAAACCCCCGCATAAACATAGGATCGTAGAAAAAAAAGAAAAAAAAAGACCTCGATGAGTAATGGAGACTCAATATGAAAAGAAATGAATAAATAGTAGAAATAATAATAATGCAATATGTAAAGGAGAGAATAAGCTCCATAAATAAATTTAAAAATATTGTGGAAGTCGAAATGAACGTTACAAATTTTGGATTATTTACCCAAAATGAATGTAAAGAACTGGCCTTAAATGCAAAAAAAAAAAAACATAATTTGAACCAAACCAAACAAGACCTAACTTCATTTATGAGGGAGTATAAGAGGTTGGGAGAAAAGGGGTGACTTGACCTCTCCCATTACTGCCGGCCAAAACAACCCCTAGCAGCCCCCTCCCTTACAAATTTATAGCAAAGTGTTCTCTTGCATTCATCTAAACGATATATGCAAGAGGCACAAATGAAATTATATACGTAATGTGAACATCTCTAGATAGACAATTATTAATGATCATATACAATTGAAAATGTTTAGGTGAGGTAATGTTGCTTAGAGTGGATAATGAAAGGAATTGAAGAAATTCATTATAATTCACTTAAGCATGTTCGATAAAAAGAAAACAATATGGGAAGGGTTATGGTCTAAGGC
>Ga0325402_1005828_pt1 | contig 11579 bp, 6 predicted proteins | sample PopdelMetagenome_22_FD_207212 | JGI IMG/M metagenome (GOLD analysis project Ga0325402, IMG submission 207212) | Populus deltoides microbial communities from Bellville, Georgia, United States - Xylem-PdKOR-R3 | ecosystem: Host-associated > Plants > Phyllosphere > Stem > Wood/Secondary xylem...
TCATCCTTCTGACGGCGAAGCGTGGAAACGCTTTAACAGTGTTCATCCTCACTTTTCAGCTGAATCAAGGAATGTGCGTCTTGGGTTGTGTACAGACGGATTCAACCCATTTGGGTCATTTGCTGCTTCTTATTCTTGTTGGCCGGTCATACTCACAGTTTATAACTTGCCACCGGGAATGTGTATGAGACCGGAGTTCATGTTTTTATCTACTATCATACCCGGTCCAAGAAGCCCGAGGCGGAATATAGATGTTTGTCTTCGACTGTTGATTGATGAGTTGGCGCAGTTGTGGTCCCCCGGAGCTCTGATTTATGATATATCGAGGAAACAAAATTTCCTTATGAGGGCAGCTTTGATGTGGACTATCAATGATTTTCCAGCTTATGGAATGCTTTCTGGTTAGAGCACGCATGGGAAACTCGCATGTCCATACTGCATGGAAAACAACAAGGCATTCACTCTAGCAAATGGAGGTAAAGTTTCTTTTTTTTACTGTCACCGTCGCTTCTTGCCACTTAATCACAGGTACAGAAAGAACAGAATAGATTTCTTTGTTGGCAGAGTTGAAAAAGATGTTGCATCCCCGCGTCTTTCTAGTGAAGAATTGCATGATATTGTCTTAGAATACAGTGACATTGTGTTTGGCCTTCAATCAGGTAAGGAAAAGTTTCCTGGTTTTGGTTTGACCCATAATTGGGTAAGGGGAAGTATCTTTTGGGAGCTTCCTTATTGGAAGACCAATCTGCTCTGCCATAACCTTGACGTCATGCACATCGAAAAGAACATGTTTGAGAACATTTTCAACACCGTCATGGATGTGAAGGGGAAGACAAAGGACAACATCAAGGCTAGATTGGATATAGCTTTATACTGTAACCGTAAAAATATAGAGTTGGTTTATGATGAGTCACGGGTCGCAAAACCAAGAGCAAGCTTCGTGTTAGAGAAAAACGCACAACTGTTAGTCTACAAATGGCTTAAGAGTCTGCGTTTTCCGGATGGACATGCATCGAACATATCAAGGCTGGTTAATATAGAGGACTGCAGATTGTATGGAATGAAGAGTCATGACTGCCACGTGTTTATGCAAACACTCATCCCATTAGCTTTTCGTGATTTGTTGCCAAAGGGAATATAGGATGCACTCACGAAGATCAGTCATTTCTTCAGAGATATATGCTCCAGCAAGTTGAATGTTGATCATATTGAGAGGCTTCAAACGAATATCGTTGAGACACTATGCAAACTTGAGATGATATTCCCTCCATCATTTTTTGACTCAATGGAGCATTTCCCTATACATCTACATTTCGAGGCAAAAGCTGGAGGACCGGTCCAATATAGATGGATGTACCCATTCAAACGGTTAGATATTACAGTTGCAATGTAATTCATATATAAAAGTATTTTATATGTTTTTCTTAATTGAAAATACTTGATTAATATTTCAATGCAGGTACTTGTTTAATCTCAAGAAAAAGGTTAAGAACAAGGCGCATGTTGAGGCTTCGATATGTGAGGCCTATATTGTTGAGGAGATCTCAACATTTATCTCGTACTATTTCGAACCTCATCTGAAAAACGAGAATCAATCGCGTTCCACGGCATGATGATGGTGGTGAAGTGCCTTCCAGTGGAAACTTGTCAATATTCTCCAATACTGGACAACCCACACCTAAAAATGCCGTAAGAGGAAGATATTTGTCGGAAATAGAGTTCAAACAAGCACACAACTATGTTCTATTTAACTGTGATGAGCTGAGACCTTTTATTCAGTAAGTTTATACTAATTAAACTTTGTTAGTAATATACTGTTAATTATATATTGTAATATCATACACTCATTATCACTTGCAGGCAACATCGTCAATATTTGCTCTCCAATAACTCACAGCTGACCGAATCCCAGATCTTTCAATTACAAGATGAGCAGTTTGCCACGTGGTTCAGAACACATGTAAGCACTATCACAAACTCATTCTAACTTGCAAAATTACTGTACGTATGCATGTCATTACGAGATTCTCGTTCATTTACTGTTTATTGATGTACATTACATACAAGGTTTATCAAATGGGAAGGAGTGCACCTAAGTCATTGTCTTCACTAAGCCTGGGGCCTGAAAGAAAATGTAAGTGCTACAACGGGTATTTTGTCAATGGATATGTTTTCCATACTGAAGAATACGGGCAAGGAAGAAAGACATACAATAGCGGCGTTTGTGTTAAGGGATCCACTAGCAGTGAGTTAGAAGTTGACTACTATGGTAGATTAGAAGAGGTCGTTGAACTGTAATATCATAACGAGTAGAATATAGTGTTTTTATTCAAATGCTATTGGTATAACACGACTGACAGAGGAATTAGAGTTGATCTGCACTATAGTCTGGTCGAAATCAACTCAAAAGCTAAACTCTACAACATAAACGATGTCTTTGTTTTCGCAAAGTAATGTCAAAAAGTTTATTACACATACACCCCTTCATTTAGAAAGGATCGATCAAGAGTTGATTGATTGTCCGTTTTAAAAACGAAACCCCGTGATCGTGTCGAGGTTGTTCAGGATGAGAACGAACACACAAATATGCGAGATGAAGTCTTTCAAGTTAATGAGTTAGTTGAACCATATCGAGTTGCTCCTTCGATTGAATTGGAAGAAAATTCAAATTTTCAGGTTTTCGATGATAGTCTTGTTGATGTTGACGCAGATGAGTTGAATGTTTTTTTGAGCTCTAGCGGACAAGCAAATGTCGATGAAGAAGATGATATCCATATTGAAGATTGCAATGAAGGAGATGACAATTCAATTGATGACGAAGAAGAAGAAAATTCTGACTAACAATCAAAATGAAGCCTTGTGTAAAACCCTTTCTTTCATGTAATTTAGATTATGGGTGATATATTTTGTAACACGAAATATTTATTACTTGAAATAATTATAGATCATGGATGATATATTTTGTAACACGAAATAATTACTTGAAATGCCACAATCACTGACATCTATACCGACGACATAAGTCCTTCGGCATTTCACAGAGAGTTCGAAAATAATTACTTTAAATGCCACAATCACCGACCCTAATACCAACGGATTAAGTCCGTCGGAATTTCACAGAGAGTTCGAAAATAATTACTTGAAATGCCACAATCACCGACATCAATACCGACGGATATAAGTCCGTCGGTAAGTTGTCGGCGGGTCAATTTCACCGAAAAAATTACCAATGGACTGCGCGAATTCCAAAGGTTTATGCATTTAATGCATCTCTGACCGCCTCATCTTGCCGACGGAATTACTGACGGACCACGAAAAATATGGAGGGTCATTAAAAAATTTGGTGCGAAATTCAAAAATTACTGACGAATTTTTGACACTTCACTAACGAAATAAATTAAAATAATAATTAATTTTATATACGTCGGTAAAATTGCCATATAAGTTCCAGCGACCGCCCTTTCAGTTCATTTTTTCTTCTCCTTAATTTTTCACCTTAAATTTCTATTCTTTTCCTCTCTATTCTTCAAAGCTTTCACCTGCAATCTCTAGCAAGTTTTCTTGTGAATCTTCATCAGTTTAAAAGGTATGTGTTTCTTCTATTTTATTTTACTTTAAGGGTTTTTTTTTACTATTTTTTTTGTTATGTTTTTTGTTTCGGTGTATTTTTTGTAATGTAGATAAAGTATTGAATTCAACACATTATTAAAGTAAGCATATTTCATTCCTAAAGTCTATAGTTTTTTTTTTGAATTTATTGAATATGTTTTATTGTTGTATTGGCATAATTATTATTAGTTAATTTGTTGAATATTTATTGTTAATGTTGAATTTATCTTAGAATTAGTAATTGAATATGTTGGAATAATTATTAATTTTACTCTACTATTGCATGATTTGTGTTTAATTTTTTCCATTTATTTTGATTGTTAGTCTAGAGTTTTTTTTTAATTTATTTTTTTGTTGAATTGGCATAATTATTGAATAATTTTTTGAATTGTAATTGTTAATGTTGAATTTACCTTAGTATTAGTAATTGAATATTTTGGAATAATTGTTAATTTTACTCTATTATTGCATGATTTATGTTTAATTTTTTCCATTAATTTTAATTGTCAGTCTTTTTTATTTATTTATTGAATATATTTTATTATTGTATTGACATAATTATTGAATAATTCGTTGAATTGTAATTCTTAATGTTGAATTTACCTTAGGATTAGTAATTGAATATGTTAGAATAATTAGTATAGATTGGGTAAATTGGTTGTAGCTATTGTTAATATGTGCAGGTTTGTGGATTTGGGTAGTATCCAGTATAGAAGAGGTGTTGTCGAAATTTTTTTAACATTTGAATTTAATTATATAAATATTTGTAGAACATTGTGTAGACGTGTAGAACGAAAACCAGAGTTGGTTGCTCACGTATGGTCGCAGCTAGTTCGTCTAGCAGCGAAGATGATATTTCCTTAGGTGCCTCTCAAGAAGAGGCACCTACAACACCTGCGCCATCAATCGATGCTGCCTTTTCCAACGCTATTTCACAGCACAGAGGCGGTGTGCCTTCGCAGTGGAATCAATTTACCCGCAAGTACGAGGCACAGTGGAAAGATGACCTTTCAATGTAAGTTTGTTAAGGTTTTAATTTTTTTTAAAAACAATTACAACATAATTTATGAAGTAATCATTATTGAATTTATTTCATTTATTTTTAGGTTCACAAACATTGAAGCCGCCCGAGTAATATCATCAGCGTTTAAATCGTCGATAGAGATTGCATTGTTTCAATAGTGTCAGATATCCAAGCATCCTGAATGGATGCCTCAAATCAATGCATGGTTTGACAGGTTTGAGGTTGGTGTTAATTTATAATTTTCAGCTTATTAATATAATTGTAAATAAATTATTATTTTTATTTAAAATTAATTATTTATACACAGAACAATTTCTGTTGGGACAGTGAGCATAACACTGTTACGAGGAGGGTGTGGGAAAATCACGCGGCAACTGATAACATCGAAAACAATACAAGATTTTTTTTAGAAAAAAATTTATGTTTTGAAATGTAATTTTTGGTTGCGTGAAGTAGGTTGCGTGATTTTTGGTATGAAGCACAAAAAAGAGCAAAAAAAACACGAGAGATAGGGGTTTCCAAGGCTGGAACAATGTTGCGGTTTGGAGGGATTTCAAACCGATATACATCCCGGAAGATATATGGCTGCACTATCTTGAGCACGTGACGTCTGAGCGGTTCACACGACGCTTACAGTCCGGTGTTGGCAACCGGAATCAGCTAATTCATGGCTCGGTGACAACGCACACTTGCGGCTCCGTTCTGTTTGCTGCACATGCGAAACATATGGTAAGATTAATTTAAATGAAATATATCGTTAAATTAAGTTGTTATTAATAAATCTTTTTTCATTATAGGCTACGTCTCTTGGACGTGAGCCGAGCCCGATGGAGCTGTTTGTGGAGACGCACGTGCGGAGTTAAGACAGCCAAAAGGGGGCACAACAGTTCGTTGATAACCGTGCTCAACATTTCATGGTATGTTTGTTCAACCATTTTATTTTGTAAGTTATTATGTTTATTGAATTGAATATGATGATTACTTTTTTTATTTTCAGGAGACCTATAATAATCGGTTGAGGGAGAGATACGGGGATGATATTTTGACCCATTTGGAATTCGATTCAGATTTGTGGATGGAGGTTGGATCGTCAGGTGTACTCGATAAAAATCATGTTTACGGGCTCTCCAACACTACAGCCGACAACTTGCGGATCGACCTGTAGTGTTTCAACCGTTGGGAGCTCCCAATCTAAGGAGTTCGTGGCCTTGCAGCAACACACGGCTCAACTCACTGATAAATACAACCACCTATCAGCAGAGTATGCACAACTCAAAGCATCTCAAGCACAACAAAGAGCGGAGTCTGAACAAATCAAAGCGTCTCAAGTACAACAAAAAACGGAGTCTGAACAACAAAAAACGGCTTATGAACAGCTTCGTGAAATGATCATGAACATGGCAACACATAGTGGAACATGTGCGCCTAATCCTTTTTGGCCATATAACCACCAACCTCCTCTAGGATCTCCTTCTCCTCCTCCAGCTCCACCTTTATATTAATTTGTAATAAACATTATTTACTTTTAAAACTTCATTTAATATTTTTTTTGAAACATATTAAGTTTGTAATGAATATTATTTAACTTTGATATTTTGTTTTTGATGTTTAATATAAATTTTATTTGCATAATTGGTTTTTATTACCATTAATTTATATAGTTTTATATTATATATTCTAAATAATTTTTTAAAAATAAATTTAGAAAAAACTATTACCAAGGGTTTTACCAACGGAATGAATCCGTCGGCATCTGACAGTTGCATTCATCAACGCATTTACAGATGGATATATTCGGTCGGTATTTCAAACACTCACCGATAGCCTTACCGACAGACTTAATCCGTCTACATTTGACAGTAGCTGCCACACCTATCAATGAATTTACAAACGGATATATTCAGTCGGTATTTCAAACACTCACCGACAACTTTACCGACGATACGTAGCCGTCGGTAAATCACGATATAACCGATGGAATAAAAATCCGTCGGTGTATTTCAAGCGGGAAACTTTTTTTTTGGCGCGCAAATGTCGTCTGTAAAACCATCGGCAAATAGTTTTTTTGTTTTTCCGACCGATATAGCGACGGAATGGGGAATCACCGATGAAGGGAAAGCCGACGGACCGAATCCGTCGGTGAAGACGTCGGTCAATAAATCACCGACGAAATTCCACTACAAGATTTAACAGTTTTACCAATGGAATTTTTCCTTCGGTGTAAGACACATATTTCGTCGGTAATTAATTTACCGACGGAATCACCGACGGAAATGCTCCGTTGGTGAATATTTCGTCGGTAATTTTTTTCCGTCTGTAAATTCATTGGTAATAAAAAAATAAATTTATCCGCTCCATTTTATCGGTATATCCCTCGGTAATAATATTTTTTTATTACCGACGAAATTACAGATGGAATTTTCGTCGGAAATTCCGTCGGTAATTATTTAAAAACATTTAAAAAAATTCATTTTATAAAATTATAAAATAATTAAATTAGCATAAATTAACACTGTATAATATATACTCAAAAATGCTTGGAAAAAAGAATAAGAAAATCAACTCAAACAAATTTGCAACAAATAAATAAAACAAAAAAATAAATTCAACTAAAAAAATTCATATGAAAAAAATAAAGTTACAATTGCTAAAAATTTAAAAATCCTATAAATAAATCAACTAAAAATTGATCTCATATGACAAAAAAATCTCACAACAACATTTATACAATTATTAAGAACAAAAACAATTAAAAATAAAATAAAAAACAAATATAGTGAAAAAAATCATGAAAAAAGAAGAAAAAAGAAAAATCTTACTTTAATGTAGTTGCAAGTGAAGCTAAAGAGAAAGAAAAAATTTCGTTAAGCATATTAATTAAAAAAAAACTAAGAGGATAAAAGAAGAAAGAAGAAGAAGAAGACATACCCAAGCATAGAGGAAAAGAGAAGGAGATGAGGAGAGAAAAGAAGAGAAAAAAATATATATTGATGTTTTTTACATATAGTGAAGAAGAAGAAGAAGAAGAAGGAGAAGAACAAGAAGAAGAATAATAATAAGGAGAAGAAATGAGTCTGTTTCTTGTGAAATAAGGGGATTTAGGCTTTTTATTGGGGCGTGTTACCGACGGATTTACCGACGGATAATTGAATATTAATATTTTTTAATTATTCCGTCGGTAATTCCATTGGTAATATTTAATTTAAATTTTCAATTTCGTAAATTTTTTTCAGAAACCGCCAACAATTACCGACGGGTTTTCAATCCGTCGGTGATTCCATTTGTAATATTTAAATGAAAATTTTAAATTAATTGAATTTTTTCAGAAAACCGCCAAATAATACTCTCTGAAAAATACCGACGGAAAATTCCGTCGGTGATTCCCTTTGTAGTTGACATGATGAATAGTTTTCACAGTTTACCGACGGAATCACCGAGGGATTTTACCGACGGAATATTCCGTCGGTAATTCCGTTGGTAAAAATAACACGTCATCTTTTTTTTTTTTTGCTTTGTTTGAAATTTTTTTCCCATGGTAATTCCGTCGGTATATACCGAGGGAATATTTCCGTCGGTACAATCCCTCGGAAATTTACCGATGAAAATATTCCCTCGGTATTTCCGTTTGTATTTATTAATTTTCTGGTAGTGTTCTAATTATACACCAACAAAATATTTTTATCGGTAAAATTATGAAATCTTGTAGTGAATTCTCTATTTAACGTTTTGTCTTCCATAACAGAAAAATGAGTAATTTAAAATATAATATGTTTTATCCAAAGGAGTAATTTGCTAGGGAGTAGACTGCTAGGATCTTTGATTGTTTTCCAGACACAACATATAAGATACAATTTATCTATGTTCATAAATCTATTGATATTATTTACAGAGAGAGAAAATACAAATTACAATGAGGAGGAATGAAGGAGAAAACACTTCTCAATTCAACTCAAACTCTCTCGATTTTCTATTGTATTTTTTAGCTCTCACAACCCCTCTCTATTTATAGCTGAAATAGCTAAGGAGACAAGACTCCGGCCCCATTTTCAGTAAAAAATGGTTGCCGCCGCCGTCCACCAAAAGCTCTGCCACCATGTTCAACATTTCAGCTGACTTACTTGTTGCCATCATTTTACACTCACCATGCAGCATGCAGCCATTTTGGACATGGCTGGCTGCTATCAATTGAGTTCACACATAACATGGACATGTGTTCTGCAACGTGTCTTGAGAGAGGGAAATAGTTGTGCTGACGGTCTTGTAAAGTTGGGAGCTTCAAGCGGTACTCCATGGTGGGAATAAAGACCTTATTCTAAAGAAAGAAAGAAAAAAAAAAAAGAAGAAGAAGGATTTGCTATCTTGCTTGCTTGTCCTCTGTCTTTATTGGTAATAAAGAACTTATTCTAAAGAAAGTAAAAAAGCAAGTAATATCTTACGACTAAGGGTGAAGAATTTGAGTACGAAAATATGCGAGTCTTTAAAAATTTAAATTCTTATAGGCTGACAGATAGGAATTTTCATTATAAGAAGTACTAGAAAAAGATATGTATCATTATCAATAACTATCAAAAAAGTCATTCACTTGTTGAGAAGTTATGGAAGAAGAGGGAAAGAGGGAAGACAGAAAATGGGTGATAACATGGGAAGGATTTGTTCAAGAGCTAAAGAAGGCAGGCTATATAGCAGCTCCAATGGTGGCCGTGTCAGTATTGCAGTATCTCCTACAAGTTGTGTCTGTGATAATTGTAGGGCACCTTGGTGCACTTGCACTCTCTAGTGCCGCCATTGCCACTTCTATTACCAATGTTACAGGGTTTAGCCTTCTTGTATGTCTTCTAATCCTGTCCCTTTTTTTTAAACTTTTTTTATAAAGGTCCTTTGATCTTCTTGCATCTTTCAACTAGCATGGATCATTATGCTTTAAATTCAGAAATTAAGGTTGCTTTCTCTTCCATTAAGGAGAGAGGAAGAAGAGTTTCTTCAAGAATCCACTTCATCTATCCTGCTGGGATTGAAGACAGGATATGATCAGGGGAAGGGAAAAAGAAAAAGAAAAAAAAAACAGCCCTAAGGTCCTTGCTAGTTTTGGATTAACCCCTAAATCTTATGTTTCATGTACAAAAATCTTAAATTTATCATTTAAACATTTTTTTTCCATTCAAGCAAAAAAAAAATATATATATATCAATTTTCTATTTGTCTATTTCCATTTTCTCTAATATTTTTTATCCCTCGTGTTCGTGAGTATATATACTTACACGTAGTACTCTTCTGACCCACATCTCTTTCATGGAATCAAAAATAAATTTAATCTTAGCAAAAAAAAAAAAAAAAACAAATAGCCAGAAATTTTTTTATTGTCAAACCAAAAGGAAAAATATTTTTTCATAGAGGAATATATCGGACGTCCGTAGCATGTCCATGCTGTCCATCTACGCATAGCAAGTTGAAAATTAAAATGATTCAAATTATAAAAAAAAAAAATTAAAAGGGTGTAGGGATTTCAATGTAGCTCTAGACACAGATTATAATGGATTGCGATAATGAAATTTACATAGATATGTTGTGCAATTAAAAGGACAATGGGTGGTGTTTTTGTATTTTCACGTTGTATTTTTTATTTTTACTCTAAAAGTTATTAACACGTGTTCCACACGCCCCAGTGAGTTGGCGGCGCTCACGCCATTAAAGAGGTGTGTGAGACGCTTCCCGGTAGCCAAATCTGGCCATCCGCCATATAACTAGATGCGCAGATGTGCCCTCTTTCACATGGTGCGGCGATTGTAGACATATCATGGTTGGATTGTCGTTGATGATTGATTGTTTGCGTTTTTTTTCTCTCTCTCCTGACAACTAAAGTATACAATTGTTCTCTGTTTGTTTGTTGTTTGGTTGGGTCTGGCAACCACGCCAGATCAAAGCTAGGTCCTTAGATCTGGCAATAATGTTAGGTTCAAGAGCTTTGGGTCTGGCAACCATGTCACACCTGCACCTGGGTTTGACACCAAACATGGTTGTCAGCCTGCACCTGGGTTTGACACCAAACATGGTTTCATATGGTGCCCTACTCTATGGCATCTATTGATATATAAAAGAGTCTATCATTTCATTGCACACTGTTAGGAAGACAAGATATGAAGCCCTTCTGAATGGATGACTTAATGAATCTGGAAGAAAAGATATGGTTGTCAAACCCGAGCATGGATCTGGTAGACATAAACACATGGGTCCAAACCCAAGCGCTTTAGATTTTGTAGGCATGCCAAACCCAAGAACCCTAGGTCTGGAAGATATGTCAGACCCAAGCAAATTGGATCTGCAACCATGTCATATCCAAGCTAGACCCAAGACATTTAAAACATTCTTTATATTTTTAATATTTTTTGATATTAACCCATTGCGGAGGGCAGGTAAATATGTGTGTATACAAAAGTTGTTTGTTTGTTGTTTTTAGACTGAAATTTATGAACATTAATGCATGAAGCAAGTGGGTTCTTGGGGTTTTTAAAGAGTAAATAGTTAATAAAACATGCATGTGTTCACTGTATTTGGACTTTTGTGTTCCAAGTGCTTTAATCACAAACAAAGACCCCAATCCTTCTGCACCAAATCAAGCTTCGGACTTGCATGTTGACTACCCTCATCCCATAAATTCTCCTCCCTTTGTCCATTCCACATCTTTCTAACTATATCCCTTTACCTACCTTTCCTTCTTCTTCTTCTTCTTCTCTATTATAATTATTTGGCTACATTACTTACCTCTTCGTTATTGGCAAAAGTCCTTCCTTTCTTTGTATCAATCGTTCAATTTCATCCCGTTATTAAAAAACTTTTCAATTAGTACCCTGTTCTGTTCAATTTTGTCAAAACTATAACTTCTGTAAGAGTGGCCCATCTTTAATTCATACCAGCATTCTAATAAAAAACAAATTAAGAATTGAATAAT
>Ga0325402_1005829_pt1 | contig 11579 bp, 5 predicted proteins | sample PopdelMetagenome_22_FD_207212 | JGI IMG/M metagenome (GOLD analysis project Ga0325402, IMG submission 207212) | Populus deltoides microbial communities from Bellville, Georgia, United States - Xylem-PdKOR-R3 | ecosystem: Host-associated > Plants > Phyllosphere > Stem > Wood/Secondary xylem...
GTGTTTCGATTAAAAATTCCTAGATACATGAGACTCTTAACTTTACTTTTAAAAGATTTAAAAATTTTAATCATTTGAGAATTACACATAGGAGAATTTTTCCTAAAATGCTTTTATAAGGGTTGATTATTGATTTAAGATTGGAAAAAATTCTCTAACATAATAAAGTCATCCAATAAACTTTTAATGTTAAGTTTTTTCTCTGATTTCATTTGAAAATTTATTTGCAAATTCAATTGACCTACTAATAGGATTTATTAATCCATAATATATTATATATCCTAAAAACTATATCTTTATTTGACACATCTTTATGCAAAAAACAACCAATCCATTATATTTTGTTATATTAAACATTTTTTGCAAATGATTGATATATTATGAACGGTAGTTGATTTTGAAAATATTAATACATCATTTATGTACACTATTGCAAATTTAAAATAAGAATTAAGGATGTTACCTTTTAGGATTATGAAGGAGTGTTTTTCATATAATTAAAAAAACAACTTTTTATTCTTAGAGAAGAGGACTAAAAAGAGAATTAGCATAAATAATTAAAATTTGAAAAAAAAACCCTAATGCAAAAAAAGTAAAAGTTTTATTAAACAATATTAATTAAAATTTGAAAATAACCCTAATACAACCAAATAACCCTAACTCAAAAAATCTATAGAATTGAATGGAATGATCCTCATACATGTATATTTATAGTAAGTGGCAATTGACAATGTAAAGATAAATCTTATGATGCTTAAGGAGTTACTAATGGGGCTTCTTGATAGTTACTTTTCATATTTATTTTGAAGAAAGAAATAATAGAAAATAAAAATTTTATATGGAGATAATATCTTTATTTTTTATGTGTTATGAATTTTTTATTCTCCTTCCTTTTTATGTTTATCTCTCTCCTCAAAATAAGTATTAAAAAGTAATTAATAAGATGTCACTAATTATTTTATAAATAATTAAAACTTTTCATGCATGTATCTCAGTAAAGTGAAGGACCATATATTTTATAAATAATCTTCAATAAATATAATGCTTTATTTAGTTTTTAAATTTATTGAATTTGCTTATAATTATAATTAAAGAGTCTATAACTACAAAACATTTATAAAAAAAAAAATCTTACAAATGAATCTTACAATTTATATAATTAAATTTATAAATTTATAACACTTCACCTCGCCTAAAAAAATATCAAAAAAAATTATATAAAAAATTACAATTATATTTTAATTAATAATGAAAAACCCTTATATAAATATTAAACTTTACCATCAAACTATAATCAAATTAATATTACAACTTTGTAATAAAAAAAAAAAGAAGCTAGAACTTTCACAGAACACTTTGTGTGCATGCAAAATCAAACCTAACCTAATTCCAGGAAATAACAAAATCACTATCATCTGACATACCGGCAGTCTTAGATGCAGTAGAAGAATCTTGATTTTCATAAACAAATATTTTTTCAGCATCTTCTTTGAAAATAACTTATTTGGGTTCTTCGAGCTTTCTGCTATTGTTGAAGCTGACAAGCTGATGGAAACAAAATGCTTTCTTTGATGGTAGATGGATAGAGATTCACCAGCTTGGTTTTCCAAGGTAGGAACATCACTTCCCTGCTGCAAGACAGATAAGAAATATGTAATCCCTTTACCATATTTGTCGCTTTCAGAAGTTATTTTATCAAGAAAATTAACACAAAGCCACCCAAGAATTCCTGTATAATCAAGCTATAATTGTTCGGTAACTATCACAAAATGTGCAGCATACCATCGCCGATGAACTGAAAGGTTGAGAACCACTAGGTTGGCGCTAATTATTCAACATTTTGCTTAGTTCAATGCTATCAAAGCTATCCACTCCATTTGATGAGATGTATTGAATGAGTGCTGGAAATTCTTCTTGGAAAAATCTGCTTTCTAGATCTGGATTTTTGCTGTTTTTCATCATGAAAAGTTACCCCTGAAAGGATTGTGAGATTTGACAAAGATAAATTATTTAGCAAACATATTTCGAAGGTCAAAGATTTTTTAAACAAGAATCATCTCAAACTTCTTTTAGACCATCCCTGTATGTGTTGGCTTTCATGTTCGGCGAGCGTTTTCAAAGTTATGGTCTTCTCTGGGTTGTGATTGTTTTTTTATCAGCTTTTGTCTTTGCAATAAAAACAAATATACTATGATATTTAGTAACAAATTAAATTGTATTTTGTATGGACAATCTATTAAAAAATTAATTTGAAATTCAGTTGTCATCCTGTTTATTTTTGTGTTTTAAAAATATTTTAAAAAAAGTTTGATTTTTTTTTTATTTTTTTCTTTACTTCAAATTGATATATTTTTGGTGTTTTTAGATCATTTTGATGCGCTGATATTAAAAATAATTTTTGAAAAATAAAAAAATTATTTTAATGCATTTCCAAGTAAAAAAACATTTCGAAAAGCAACCACAACTTCAGTTCCATCAAACATTTTATATATATTTTCTGCTACATATAAACTTCAACCATAATTTTTACATATCTAAATTCAACTAATTATAACTAATCATATTTTTTAAAACTTATTTTTTTAACCATAACCACAAAAATTATTTAAAAAATAAACACACATCCATTTATCATTTTTAAAATAGTTTTGAGAATGGAATGCAAATTATATTTTAAATTTTTTTTTAATTTTTTATTTGAAATAATTATTTTTTATCTTATTAAATTATTTTGATGTGTTGATATAAAAAATAATTTTTAAAAAATATTTTTTTTATTTTAATATATTTTTAAACAAAAAAACATTTTCAACCGTCATTACTATTACAATTCCAAATATATCTTTATACATTACAACAAAATCTTTTATTTTATAGAATTTTAGTCTCAATTTAGGTTATGATAAGAGATTTTTTTTAATTATAAAGATAAAAAAATAAATTATGTTGTTTTTTTTTGTTGATTTTATGATATAATATAAATGAGATTATATTGATTAATTTGAAAATTTTTTTTGTTAACTAAGGATATTTTATATAATTTTCAAAACAATTGATGTAAAATGTAAAAAAATTACCTCTAACAGTAATTGAAAAAAGAGAGTAAAAAAGATAAATATATAAATAAAGGAATAAGAGAAGCAATAACAAGACAAGTTAGTTTTCTCATTATTTAACATTCATTTTAACACCGTTGTGATTCTCTCTTTGTTTCTCTCTCTCCGTTGTTCTCTTCTCCTCAGATCCATACAACAACCGTTTCTCTCTTTCTCACAGATTTCCTCTAAAAATTTATTTCACCAATTGAGGTGGTTCTTGTTTCAAAGTTTAAGCTTTTTGAGTTTTTGGTGGTGGGTTTTGAGAGAGAGTGAAGAATTTGAAGTGGGGGTGTTGATGGTTGTTGAAAAGAAGATAACTTTGAAGCAGAGAGTGAGAAGGAAATAGATTTGGTGGGGGTTGTTGGGCAAATGCAGTTGTTTTTTTTATAATTATTATCTTAAAGGAGAAATAAAAATAAAGCCTTTGTTTTTGTTTAAAACAATAGATAAAAAGAGAACAAGTTGTTTTCTTGTTTGTGTTTATTGTTTTGTGGTGGGTTTTGAAAATCTAGAAGACTCAACAGGATCATCCAAAGAAGGTTAGTTTCCCTTTCTCTCTCTGTTTTTTTTCTCCTATTAATCTTGATTTTTCTGTTGAAAAAGTTTGAATTCTCTTGTTTTGAAGAATTTGGGATCTGGGTTCTTTGATTCAATTTGGGTGAATTTGGATTTTGGCTAAAGTTTTTTATTCTTAATTGTATGGTATTTTTTCTTCCGGGGGAATAGAAACTAAAAGAAAAGAAGTTGAATGGATTTTTTTCAAATTCAACCACCCAATTGATCAAAAATGAATTTTTAGGATTTTGCGGCTTTCTTTAACTTAAGGGAAGATGAAAAATTTGATTTTCGATGGTGTTCTGTTTAGTTTTTGTTGAGGTGGAAAATTATCCTTTTGAATTAGGATCTGGGTTATTGATGTTGTCTTTTCGGGTGGGGAGAAAGTGTAGGATAATGGATGAAGTTTTGTAATTTGAGAAAATTGGGCTTAATCAGATTAGTAAGTAAATATGTGAAGTTTGGGGTTATTTATGCTTAATTTGCATTAAGTTCATGGTCAATTGGTTTGGTTTTGAAATGTGGTTGGATTCTACTTCTAGTTAACTTGTAAATTAATTCTTTGGTTTGGTTGCTGATTTATTTTAAAATTTGAAAACTTAAGCTAATTATTTGTACTTTTATGCTCTTGATAAGTTATAACTAGAATTTTAATACTTTTGTTACTTGTATGAAAAAATATGATCTGTTTTTAGCTTTTGGTTGCTTTGTGATCATGAAGTGGTTACAGTTTTGTCTGTCGCAATGCTTATTGGAACAAATGCAAGCTGAAATTCCCCATTTCTGAACTGCTAAACTATGAATAACCTAATTGATTGGTTTGGGTTTGATGCTTGAAAATTTTGTTCCTGGTCCTAATTAGTCAGATAAATGGTTCTGATTCTCACTGATGTTGCTTCCCTCCAGAAAATAAAGGTGTTTTACTAGATATTTTTGTGTGCTGTATTGCAATTGCTAGACACTATTCTAGTCCATTAGATTCTGAATTTGATTCTTCACTAATGCATATTGTGAGCCGTGACCAATTGCAACCTGATGCCTTTCCCTAAAGTTGATGGTGCACAATTTCTCTGCTATTCATCCTTCGGTTCTTTTTTCTAATGTTTTTCATGTGTATTGATTTGTGAGAGATTTCACTATCTCATTCTTCAAGCAGTTTTTTCAGTGTAATGATGATCTTTTGGCATACAATCAAGTTCGAGATTAGTTCACTCCTAGCATGATCGTTCAATAAAATTATTGGTTTATATGTGTCCAGTGTTGGCCCCCCCCTGGAACACTAGTATGTCTTGTTTGCTTTGGAATATACAACTTATTTCCGTTTGCTTGTTGAACTGTCTGGATCTTATTTTTGGTTATGCATGCATCTGTATATAATTCCCAATATATGCTCTATGTATGCTATCATTTTAACAGAGGCTTCATCTGCTTGTCTTTTTTATCCAGAGGCTCTTGGATTTGTGTTTATGTTTTCTATTTTTTTTTATTAATTTGTTTCTAGATGCTTTTTATCTAGGCAATCCCTGCAGCAAAATCATTGCATGCTTGAATCTGAAATTTTTGTCTTGTTTCAGGACTTAAAAGAGATGGAATTTTTCACTGAGTATGGGGATGCCAATAGATACAAGATTCTAGAAGTTATTGGAAAGGGAAGCTATGGAGTTGTTTGTGCTGCAATTGACACTCATACTGGAGAGAAAGTGGCAATAAAGAAAATCAATAATGTTTTTGAGCATATTTCTGATGCTTTTCGAATCTTGAGAGAAGTAAAGTTACTTAGGCTTTTACGGCATCCTGATATCGTTGAGATTAAGAGAATCATGCTGCCACCCTCAAAGAGAGATTTCAAAGACATATTTGTTGTTTTTGAGCTTATGGAATCTGATCTTCACCAAGTCATCAAAGCTAATGATGACTTGACAAGGGAACACCATCAGTTCTTTCTTTATCAGATGTTACGTGCACTGAAATATATGCATACAGGTGACTGTTTCTTTCTTACCTGCTCTGTCAAAGGCCGCTTTTGGGTCAAAATTTTCCGTCTCTAATCCTTGAAAACAGATATATGCTTGGTCATTATCTTGTGTAACAGTGTAAATGCAGCTTAAATTGTAATGCTTTTGATCTACCTCTTTTCTGAACTAAAGTTGTTTGGCTGCAGCAAATATGTACCACAGAGATCTTAAACCAAAGAATATTTTGGCAAATGCAAATTGCAAACTTAAAGTATGTGACTTTGGGCTGGCAAGAGTAGCATTTAGTGATACACCAACCACTGTTTTCTGGACGGTATGTATTCCAGCATTTTATAACCAGTATCAGTTGGCAACATCTCTCAGTTAAGAAGTTTTCATTAATAAATGCATCTTGCAGGACTATGTTGCTACAAGATGGTATAGAGCTCCAGAGCTGTGTGGATCTTTCTTTTCAAAGGTATGGCTTTTATTTACCATGTGTGGCCATTCTTTTCCAGAGCTAACCTGGTTGGAGCGTGATATAGGCTACAGTGGACTAACATTTTGGTATAGGTCAACATGTAATTTACTGGTGCTTGATTCCTAAATTTCTTACAAGTGTTGCTTTATAGTGGTACATTATTTTTGTTAAAACTATGGTTATTTCTTTTGTTGAATAATGCTATAGTTATTATGTCATTGTTCAGCATATTTAATATCATTTTGGTATTTCCTTGTTTTACAATAAGCTTTTGTTGGATATGAAGCAACAGAAAATATAGTACAATTGGTTGTCCTTGCATCATTGAAGCAAAATGCTTACTTCTCCATAAAATGATTGAGTGCTTTATAGTTAGCAGTAATGCCTAGATTAAAATAATTGTTGTTCAGGGAGGACTATGAACTCTCCTGGAAGTTGAAATATCTGTCAATTCAGGTAACTGTGTCAGGTTATGTCTGTTTCTCTGGAGTGGTTTAATTGCAGTGTAAAGCTCTATAATTCTACTGCTTATTTTTGTGTTTCTACTTGGGGTGCAGTATACACGAGCAATTGATATTTGGAGCATTGGCTGCATCTTTGCTGAGGTATTGACAGGGAAGCCACTGTTTCCGGGTAAAAGCGTTGTTCATCAATTAGATTTGATCACTGATCTTCTTGGGACTCCTTCATTAGAAACCATTTCTAGAGTATGACTCTCTCGCTCACCCCCCCGGTTGGTCACAGCAATTCCTTTTCAAGTTATTGGTCATAATTTGTATTGGATTAAAATGCAGGTACGAAATGACAAGGCAAGAAAATACTTGACAGAAATGAGGAAAAAACAGCCTGTGCCATTTGCACAGAAATTTCCAAATGCAGATCCTTCGGCACACAGGTTACTGCAAAAGCTACTAGCATTCGATCAAAAAGATCGACCAACTGCTGAAGAGGTGTGCTTTGTTGCATTTGCTCGCCTTAAGAATGGTGTCATGGCATTCAATTCTTGTTGATGTATGAATGGAGCTGCTTTTCCTGCTGCTCCTTATCTTTATTTCATTGCTGAACTGATTGATGCAAGTTTTGTATAATAGGCATTAGCTGACCCTTACTTTAAGGGCCTAGCCAAAGTTGAGAGAGAACCTTCCTGTCAGCCAATCACGAAGTTGGAGTTTGAGTTTGAAAGGCGAAGGGTAACAAAGGAAGATGTTCGGGAACTGCTATACCGGGAAATACTGGAATACCATCCACAGCTGCTAAAAGACTACATGAATGGAAATGAAAGCACTAATTTTCTCTATCCTAGGTACTAATTTCTTCCTCCCTCCAGCTCACCTTTCCCTTTTCTGAGTAGCAGAAATTGCCTTTCCTTTTCCTTTCTATGTTTAAAGTAAATATAATTTGAAATGCAGTGCCATAGGTCATTTTAGAAAGCAGTTTGCATATCTCGAGGAAAACAGTGGTAGAAGTGCACCAGTGATACCTCTAGAGAGGAAGCATGTCTCCCTTCCACGGTATGACTTGCAATTACTTGTTCCTTTGTCCTCTAAATCATTGATGATAAAATGGTTTATAGGACTTACTTGTTTTGAGGGTTATAGAGTATTGTTTAATCTGGAATTCTTGTGTTCTTCCACTGTAAATATGTTGTCTGCATTCTTTCCTTTTAACCTTTCCTTTTGTTCACAGGTCTACTGTTCACTCAAACACAATCCCTCGTAATATGCAATCAAATTCAACCTCATTTGACAACAGGCAAGTTACAGAAGATGCTTCTAAAAATTTAAGAGTACAGGATACAAGTTTTGAAAATCCAGCAAAGGTCGCAAGGCCCCCACCTCGAATGCCATCAGGTATAACTTATGCTTATTTTGCTTGCTTTCTGTAAAGAGACATTTCCCCCCTAAATCTAGCCTATTGGGAAAACTTTTGTATTCGACCTTCAAGCCTCTGCAAGTTCTCTCTCTGTCAGTAAGATGGAGGGCTTCATCTTTCAGCAGTTACTGTTAAGGATAGACTTTACTAAATAACTATATCAATATATATGGATCGCTTGAATGTTCAAGCTGCATGGAGTTGTCGAGTCATCATCATACCATAGTGACTTATGGCAGAGCTAGTTAACTTTTTTGTCCTTGCGTCTAATTTAGTTCCTATCCTGGATTTATGCCGTTTCCAAACTGCAAAAATCTAATTTTCTTTTGAAGCTCGGAAGCAAGAACTAGTTTCTGAATTGTTCTTATGAACTCTTTTACCAGATGTCTTTCGGACCTTTTATTGTGCTTCCTGGGAATTTTGGTTTCCCCAAGCTAGATTCCGTTTAGCAGACTAAACATCTAATTTTTGTTTTGTTTTGTTGTACAGCAAAGCCAGGGAGAGTTGTGGGATCAGTTGTACCGTATGAGAATGGCAGAAATGTCAAAGATCTCTATGATACAAGGATGTTTTGCAGAAATGCTGTTCGTCCTCCCCAAACCAGCTCCCCACACTGCTTCTTGAGGACTAACACATTGATACAAGAGAAGTCTATCTCGGAGACTGGAAAAGATTCACAAACCAAACAGCAACCTCCTAAATGTAATGTGGCGGCCAAGCCATCCTCTGGGATGGCCATGGACGTGAACACCAACCCATATTACCAACCACAATCTAGGGTGGAGCAGTTAAATGAAAGAATTGCCATGGATGCAAAACTGCTCCAGGCACAATCCCAGTTTGGTCCGGTTGGTCCTGCTGCTGTAGCTGCTCATAGGAACGTAGGCACTGTTCATTATGGATTAACATAGTCAGTCATATTTGAGATAAATCCTTTCCACCCTCGCGCCGATAAGACAAGTATCAAGATTATGCATTGGATTTAGGTCTAGACTCGAGGTGCGGTAGCTGGTCTTCTTTCTAGAATGATAGGTTTCAAGGGTGTAGTCAACTTCTTGTATATTCATGCTGTGTAATTAGATATCTAATGTAATTCAATTCGTTGATCAGAATAAAAAAATTCCACTAAGCATTTCAAGGAACTTGTGTTTTAGTGGAGTACTGTAGTCTCAAATCACTATTGTCGTTTAAGCAACAAAAGGGGAAATGATGCCTGAGCGGTTAGAAGAGAGCTGTACTTCTTATTAACCAGGTTTTATTTAGCAGACAGGTTTGAGCAGCTCTGTGCCTGCTAACAAGGACAAAACTAAAAGGAGAAACAGGCACAAAACGTTCGAGGAATTTCATGAATCATAGCTATAAAATTTTTACTTGGCCTTTTGCTATCTGACAATCGTTCTTAATTTTGGAGCAACAGTGTTAAAGTCACTGACGATCCTCTCTGCCACTTGATCTTAGCTGATGTATACTCCAGTTGCCAAGTCAATTGATGGTCAGTTTCTCTTCAAAGGTTTAGTGCCAGGATCCTGCATTGCAACAATGAATCGAATAAAATAGTAAGAAGCAATTCCTAATAACATATTGGCATCCTCGTCTGACAGCAAACTTCGAAGAAAGGAAGGGAGTATACCTGGTAAAAAATTACAGTGTCAACGTCAAGTTTCCCAAGTTCTTGGATCCCTTATCCAACCACCTCCCTTCTTTGTAGAGTACCCGTATTCCCCCCAAACAGGATGAGGAAGAATTTGCAGCATCTCCTGTGCTTGAGGGTTGCTATATGGATCACTTAGAATATGTGGCTCTTCAAGGTGCTCAGCAGTGTCCGGAGCACACCAGAGGTGGTAAGCATTACGAGACTAGTTCTCCTTATCGGTCATGTGGATTTTGACTCCATTTGAAAAGGAGTGATAAGGTGGACACTACTTTAAATTTTCTGGCTGGCACCAAGATTTTGTTTCAGGATTTACGATCATCTTTCTGTATCATGCAACGTCTGTGATCACATCCCCATCACAAGGTTTTCCTTTGTTTTTTCAACATCCTCCCATGTCCTTCAGGTAGAACTGGCTATTTGGACCGCCTCCTTGCTTTATTTCTAGCCTGAACTTCACTTCGAAAACGGGTGATTTTGGAGCCCGAGGGATATTGATAATGTGCATGAAATTAAGGTACTTTTTCATAAGACCATGAGTCTTAGAATCATACTAGTTATGGTGCCAAGTGGACGCTTTCAAAAAGTGCTGGAGGCCGCAACAAAAAGGCAGGAATCACAGGAGCATAACTAATTAACTTGCGACCTCGTAAAAGTTTGCAAGAATAGATCGAAAGCTAGTCCTCCTGCATGGAAAGGGAATGTAAGCTTGCGGCCTTTAAAATAAATCAGTGGACGACGATATTAGAAGGGAAAAGAACATGGCGAATGAATAAGAAGCTGGAATTAATTAATTACGCATGGCAGGAAAGTTTTATGTGCCGATAGAATTAAAATAATCAGAGGAGCAATCAAGCTTCGCTAAAAACAGCACAGTTCAGGATATCTTGGCTTGATGGCACGATGGGGGTGTGCTGGATCAAAGTTAACAACAATCAAAGTCATGTTCAATGCATATGAGATTGCCAGGGCCCAGATAGTGGCTTGTTGCAATCTGTGCAGCTTTCCCACCACCATCCTTTGTAAATATCGTAGTCTGTAATGGAAGCTTGACGTGTGAATCCTCTGCATGTCTCAGTCCAAAGACAAAATAATTCTTAGCTAATGGGCAAGCCAACATTCAAGAGAAAGTAAACGTGTGTTCTGTTGTCAACGAAAAAGGAACTCCTGAGAAACAAAACATAAGCCTTATGTTCGAATGGGTCCATGCAAAGGATCTCTTTGATTTTATAACTAATGTAGCAAACCTCGAAACTCAGTGACTCGAAAGCCCATGAATGTAGCAGCGATGATTGGAGGATCTTGTATGCTTAAAACAGCCTCATCAAAACTTACTCAAAGTTATTATTGTTAAAATGACTCATAAGATATGATATAATTTTATAAGTTAATATATAAAATCAGATTAAAAACTTGAAAATTAATAAAATTAGATTTAACTGGTGTAAAAATTTACGAGTTTATAGAAGAACATTCAAGTAATTCCAAGTTAACTCTCATTTCTCAACGTAGCCTACACTTGCAAATTACAGGCCGACACTTCCACTCAAAACACCTTTATTTTTCTTTCACTTCGTTCGACTCTGATCGTCTCCTCTCCTTCCTCTGTTTTGACATCAATCAGGTTAGTGTTTCTTAAACTGAAGTTCGATTGTTAGATAATGATTTCAATGCATTTAGAATCTCTGCTTCAGTGGTGGTCCTGTCAACCGCACTTGTAGCTTCATCACATATCCCAAGGAAATCAAATGAGACAGAGTTCATTAGGCATAGGTGACTTATGGAAAAAAAGAGATGATATTTCATCTACTTATGTCTGCAGTGTTGTTCATGAATATCCATAAACGTATTCATTCAAAAACAGATATTTTGGATGCATTCGACAGTGGATAATGGTGACAAAATAGCACTTATGTGGGTTTGAGATTCAACTTGATGAACATGTTGCTTTATTCTTTCTAAGCAAA
>Ga0325402_1005830_pt1 | contig 11577 bp, 4 predicted proteins | sample PopdelMetagenome_22_FD_207212 | JGI IMG/M metagenome (GOLD analysis project Ga0325402, IMG submission 207212) | Populus deltoides microbial communities from Bellville, Georgia, United States - Xylem-PdKOR-R3 | ecosystem: Host-associated > Plants > Phyllosphere > Stem > Wood/Secondary xylem...
AGTCTTTGCCTTGAGATAATTTTAGTGTTTTAAAATTGATTGGGGGCACGACGAGGATTTTGTATTTAGATTGTAAAGTGGATTTACAACACCACCTTTAAAAGAAATCAATTTTTAAACTTCTGCCCAGGGTCAATTTAGTATTTTTAATTAAAAATACACAATGAAATAACTTTTTTACCCTTAGAATAAAAAAAAACTAACAACAAATTAAGGGTTTTTTTTTTGTTATTTTCAATATTGTTGCATGGTAAAAAGATCTTGGTGTCAAATAATTTAACTCTTAGGTTAAATGATACTTGTATCATTTTGTTGTTGGGTTTTTCTATGATTAATTGTTCAAGGTGGGGTCATTTGAGTATTTTAATAATTAAAAAGGAATAAAAAAAAGATTGATGGGTGGTGTCAATCGCTCCACTGTTTTTTAACGGCACATGCAACTGATTCCAACAATTAAAAAAGTCATTTCGGGATGGCTTCAGCTTCATCTCATCATCTTCTCTCTGGATATGTGGTGCGTGCACCAATTAAAGGTCTAGTTTGTCATCAGCAACCATTTGTTTCTTCTTTATTTCCTCTATCTTCCTCGGTGTTTGAGCCCTGCCATCCGACTTTTCAAGTCAGCCCCTAAACTTCTATTTCTTTTCTTTAATCCCTATTTTATTTTTTATAATTTTTTTTTGAAATAATTCATGGAGTTAGATTTTTCTTTCGATTTCATCCTCATTCAATTTTTTACTTTGTAGAATTTGATCCCTGTTTTTTTATTACTATTTTTTTATAATTTAATATAATTTTTAGAGTTACTTTTTTTATTCCATCATCTGTAAATTTTTTTCCTAATAGATTTCATTCTCATTCTTTTTATTGTTTTTTTTTCTTTGAAAAATTTTCAAAAGCGGTATTTTTTTCACCCAATTTAATTCTTCAATATCTAGTTGGTTTGGATTTAATCTTGTTTAAGCTTGTGTCTAAGATTTTACAAGTTGCAAACTTTGGAAATTAATCTACCTTCTTGAGGTTTGCCTTGGATTGCTTTAGTTTTTTTTAGCATTTTTTTAAAGTTAATGTTTTTTTTTATTATTTATCATTTAATATTTATTTAATTGGAGATTGAGGTTTGTTTTTTTTTTTCATGCTTTAGATGAACTTGGTTTTATCATTTTTTTAATTTAATTAGGTTATCTCAAGCATAATTATTATACCTGACCTGGCCTGAAAGGTTGACCCAGGCAACCTGAAGCCTTGACTGAGTTTGAAGAAGGCCAAATTCAAGCATGTAGTTAGCCTAGAGAGACCTGGGTGACCCAACATAACTGGTTAGAGACCTGAATTTTTTTTAAGAAAATAAAAAATTAATCTACAAATAACTAGCCTAATATATTGTGTTAGAGGTAGAAGATATTCGCTTGTGCGTGTGTTCCCCAAAAATAAATTATTTTTTTTCCCTTAACAAAAAAAAAATCACAAAACCTAGCCTCACATACTTTTATAGAGTTAGAACACATGGGTATTGCATATTTTTTTAGAGGTGAAAGATATTTGCTTGGATGTTCCCTAAAACAAAGTAATTTTTTTCTTAATAGATTAACAAATAAATTCAAAGCCTTACATATTTTTCTAAAGGTGGAATAATTTTTTTTTTTATGGATGTTCCACGTAACAAAGTAGTGTCTAATAGAATTTTCATGGAGAGGCTAAAATAGTGGTTTTAGTAAGGGCCAAAACCAAAAAGATCAAAAAGCATAGGTGTTGCCTCATGTACAAGGGGGGACCAGAGATTTTCCTCTTGCTTGATCCAAGCTCATGCGCACAAGTCTACCACCCTTTCCTTGTTGGTTATTAGCCTATATCAAAATTCACTATATAAACACTAGAAGAATGTTTTATTTTTTTAATGTGCGATTGAAAATTCATTAGTATATATATTCTATGTTCACAAGAAGAAAGTTGCGTTTTTTCAATGTGAAATAATTTTTTTTATTTAAATACTTCAACTTAAAATGAGAAGATAATATCTTTTCAATGTGGGATAAAAAACCTTTTTGAAATAATATTTTAAAATTCATTATTTACAGCATATATAGCTTACATTCACATGGATTATTTCTTAACTTTTAATGTGAACTTCTTTTTATGTCATCGTCCAGAATTTTATGGTTGGGTTTAGATTGTCTTAGTAAGCTTTTTTTTATAATGGACGATGTCCACAGTGGAGTGACAATAGTTTGCCAATAATCTTTTTTCCCCCTTTACTTTTGGGTATGATATCTATAGCTCATTTGTTTTGGTTGATTGTTGCCAAATGTTTTTTTTTATGGTTCGTTTACCATCATTGTCTGTAGTTTAAATCAAACTATTAGACTATCTAATTTTATTGGGTCTACTATCATGGTTTTCTTGCTTCTTTATAAACATTGTCATCTTCTAAACATCTCTTTTGTATGCTCAAATTTTTTTGACCAGCTTGCAGCGCAGCGCATATCATTAACTAGTAAACCACTAAAAAGCATTAATTAAGGGATGGATTAACCTTTATGCTACCATTTAGAATGATAGCATAAAAAAAGCCATAGTTATTTTCATAACACATGAACCCAAAGCTTGTCTCTATCATCAATAAGACCTCAATTGAGCCTCATTCACAATTTTTAATTTTTTTTAATACATGCTCTACCAATAAATTTTAGTTAGCAAGTTTGCTTTCAACTCACTAAATTCACCTGACACTTATCAACTTCATCTTCCCCAAACCAAAATTCATTTACATGATCAATAGCCTCTAACAAGTAGTCTTATGGTCTTTGTTGATTGCTTAGTATATAAAGGGAAGAGATGATCAAATAGATTGACAAAGAGTTAATCGACTTGCAAGATATAATTTATCAAATTAAAATATTGTCAATCCTTTTTCAATTAGATGATCATAGGTTGAATTTAAAAAATAAATAAATATTTTTCCTAGTTAATTTTATTTTTTTCTATTTTAATTTCCTGCTTCTCTAGTTTTTTTTATTTGAAGAAATAATTTTTCTATTTTATTTTTTCATTTCAATATCATTAAGGTTTTCTAGTTTTGTATTTATTTATTGTAATAACTTTTTGGCAAGGAAAGATATGAATGAATAAAATAGGTATTTTGAGAGTCTTTTTATATTTATAATGTTCTTAGTTTTTAAAGGTTTTGACTTGTAACAAATTTCATTATCCTTTATTGCCAGTTGTGTCCATTAGTATCAGAGCCCAACAATTTCTTGTGGTTTTGGTTGGAGATCATAGAGGATGTGTATCAGAGTTCAATGATTCTTGATGATTAATTATTATGTATTGTTGAATAATCATGGCTAAAAAATATCGTAGAACAAGATGTGCTTATGTAGGAGGGGATGACGAGTTTCTCCCTGTATAATGAGATGTATCGGAAACAATGTGTTGTTTTTGTCTATGTCGGTTGCTGTTATTTGAAATCCTATTGATGGAATTCATGATCGAGTAACTCACACAAAGGTGTAGTGTTAGAGACCCATGACAAGAGATGCGCAAGGGTGTTATGTTAGAGACCCATGATGAGTGGCTTAGAAAAAAGCTGTCAGACACTCAAAATAAAGTGATCAACATATAAAAGAATATTCATGGTGGAGAAAGTTTCCGACTGAGGTCTAAACTCGAGGATGAGTTCTTTTCAACATGAGAAGACTTATGCATGGGCTTTTTTTTAAAATTAAATATTTTCTTAGTTAATTTTTTTCTATTTAGTTTAAAAAACTAAATATCATTCATTAGAAAATTAAATAATATGATTAATAATTTTATTTTTTCTATTTTGTTTAGGACTTTTATTATATTTCTTTTATTTTTAGGTTTATTAGTTTTTGAGTTATTTAAGGAGTTGTTTGAAGGACAAACAACTAGAAAAGAAGACATATTTAATAATAAAATTGTGAATTAGATCAATATATGATCCTTTCTTTTGAAAAATTTATGTTATTTCAGTCTGGGTTAATTGATATCAAAGAATTGTTTTTTTTTATTTTTTTTTAGTTTTTTTCTTGCTTTTCTAGTTTTTTTTTTTGAAAAGAATAAATTTTTTATTTAGTTTTTTTTTGTAATGGCATTTTAACAAGCAAAGACATGAATAAATAAAATTAATTTTTATAATTATAATATTTTTAGTATATGAGAATTTTAACGTGTAGCAAATCCGTTATACTTTGTTTCCAACTATATCATTTTTATAATTAGACCATGACTTTATTGGCCATTGGACATTTAACTAGAGCCCAATTGCGAGTAAACCCATTTTGTCTACACATATCGTGAGCTAACTTTTGAAAAACATTAGTAGAGAAGAAAATTTTCGTTTTAGCTGAGCTAACACGTTGCTGTCCCAAATATGCATAAAATAAATTTAAATAATTAATCACCACTTGAATTTGATTAACATTAGTGTAAACGATGTTTTGAAAAGATTTAAAATTTATTTTTATTAAAATTTAATATATTTTAAATCATTTTAATATATTAATATTAAAAATAATTTTTTAAAAATAAAAAACACTTTTAACATCAATTTCAACATAAAAATTTATTTAAAAAACAATTATAATCATGCTAGGAAACATACAAGCTTATTGTCAGCAAAGCAAAAGATTAGACGCACCAGGACCCCATCGACTCACGAGTTAATGATTCCGCTTCTTGCATAAGATGAGAACGACGCTCATGGTACAAAACAAATAGGTACACGCTTTGTTATTGGAACACGTTTATTATTTCATAACAGCTAATTTTTTTAATTTTTTTTATTTATAAATATATTAAAATAATATATATTTTTAAAATTTATTTTTAACACCAACATATTAAAAAAATTAATTTAACATAAAAAAATTAAAATCTTTCAAAAATATTTTTGAAATACATAAACAAATAGACTTTTACTTTAATACTATAAACTATTTGTTTTTGTATTTAAAATTATATTTAAATACATTTTAAAAATATATTTAGCTTGAAAAATTATCAAATTTATATTTTTTAATAATTTTAATGTATTTATATTAAAAATAAAAAAATATAAAAAATTAATTTGATCAATTTTTAAATAAAATATATTTATAAAAAGTACAATGCTCTATAATACCACACATGAGCAACGGTGTAATTACATTTATGGGTATAATTTCAAGAGAAATTAGTAGTTATAAACACAATTATTTCTTCTTTTCATTGAGAGAGATTGGGTAAGAGTTAGGTAGAAGTTATTTTTTAAAATGATTTTTATATAAAAATATATAAAAAATATTTTTTTAATTTTTTATATTATTACATTATAAAAAACATTAATTTAAAATAAAAAAATTAAAAATTCTAAAAGGCACGGTTGGATGCTAAACGAGATATTAGAACATAAGATCTACCGTCAAACAGCAGTAGCCAAACATACCCGCATTTTCAAACAAATAAACCATCTCTCCTCCCCCTCCCTCTTCTCTCTCTTACTTTATTCTACTTTTTCAAGAACAAAAAAGACACAAAAAGAAAAAGCAGGAAGGCATTCGGCATTTTGTTGTTGTGGGGGGTTTGTAAAGCACTCCACTCCATGTTTTCGAAACGCTGCAGCTGCAATTCCTTCACTAGCTAGATCTACTTGTTTGGCTTTGTACATTCCTTCTACTTGGATCCACAGAGAGGAGAGGAAGCTTGGAGTTTTGCTAAGGAAGTTGCATTTGTTTCTGGATCCAAGCTCCATCATTTGAATCCAAGGATACATGTTTCGCTTTATCTTCTTCTTCGCTTTTAGCATGTAAGTTTCTAGTTTGTCTTTGAGTTCTCTTTGTCGGTGTTTTTTTTTTTTTTTTGGTTTGGGAATATTGCGTTATTATTTTAAAGAGGAGTGAAAATGACTCCTTAACCGAAACAAATAATGGCATGACAGCAGGTTTTGCCTGAAATTTGTGATTTTCTCCTAACGTAGTTGTTTCTTTTTTAATTTGCTCACTTTTTGACATTTTCTCAACAACCCAATACAAAACCAATCAATAATTCATTGCCCTTTGTTTTCCTTTCCTTTCCGGGGTCTTAATAGTAGTTTCTTAATCCATGTTGTGTGTTTTTTTTTTATAAATTAAATTCGATCATTCTTACATTATGATGCCTTCTTGTTGTGGTGGTTAATTGAGAAGCAGGCTTGTTTAGCTTAAAAATGGAGGAACCACTAGGTGACGAGGGGGCTAGAAAGGCCCCGACTTCAGAGAGACAGAAGCAGCAGTCCTCTGTTAGCTCAGTGGAAACTTCCATGAAGGTTTCCAAAACCACGAAACCTACCGTTTCAGCCACCTCAAATCTCTCGGCACCAAAGAGGAGCAAACCAAAGAACACTTCGGATTCAATTTCAAATGTGACCACCACAACTGCATCCTCCCGCAAAACCAGTTCAGTTCCAGTCGCAAGAAGAAACAGCACTGGAGGGGCTCCTGAGAAGCTATCCGTCTCTGCAACGAAACTCCAAAATACTACTACAGGTTCTGGCGGAAAGACGAATGCTGTTTCAGATCCAGTGAAACAGTCCCTTCCACAGCTTAGAAGGAGTTCCTTGCCTTCCGCAAAACCCACGATTCGAACTAGTAGTGTTTCCGAGGCTAGGAAGTCAGTTCCCATGGATAAGAGCTTTAGAACATCAATTGGGTCGGGTGTACGTAAGCCAGAGACAGTCAAGAAATCTTCAGTTAAGCCAGCATTGTCAGTCTCTTCTTCTTCTTCTTCGAGAAGACTTACTTCTTCATCACTGGACAGTACTGGCAGTAGCATGAGCAGGAAGACAATTTCTAAGCTTTCTTCACCATCTGCTCGCTCCCCTTCCAGTTCTAGTGGTTTGAGAGCCGGTTCCCTGTCAATATCTCTGGACAGGAGTTCTAATTTGTCTGGTCGGAGAAGAGCAGGTACTCCTGAAAGCCGGGATTCTCGCTTCATTATTCTTCCACAGGTGGAGATTAATAAAGCTGGGGATGATGTGGTAAGCATACTATTACTATCACTCTCAAAAGAAAATAAAATGAAAAAGGCATACGTTGTCATGCAAAACTCAAGCGAACCTCAATAAATTGCAATAACAATATGAAAGCTAAAAATTAATTAAGTTTAATAGAATTTAATCTAAAAATAATTTTATATTTAAGAATTAAAAATATAAAAAAAAACTTGAATTTAAAGATAATCTTATCTTTAATCTTATATTCAAGAACTTTAAATATACAAATAATATATATAATTTTTGTTCCTGCATAAACAAATAAAAAAAAAAGACTTATATTTATTTTTTAATTTATTACTAAAATTTATAGTTAAAAAAATATAATATAATTTCTTCTAACTAATCCTAATAAATTTCTTTTGAGTTGCAAGCTAGCGATTCTAAACTAGTAATTATTTAACATAAATTTAATAATAAAATAAATTTTTTAAAAATATCTAATAAACTAGAATAAATTTAAATTAAAAATAATTATTTAATATTAAATAAATAAAATAATAAAAATAAAATTTTTATGCTAAAATTTGTCTATGTAGCCTGAGTCTTTAATTTTCACATATTTTGAGCAGATTTTCAATCTTAACTTTAAACATGTTGTTCTTTCTTGTCTTGGTGAATTAATAGGCATACTATATATGGTTGAAAAGCTTGAGATTTTTAGTTTCCAGACTAACTTGAATTGCAAAAATATTTTAGCTATAACTCTAGATATATCCCAAATAATATATAAAGGTTTAGTTTGATAGATTTAATAAAATTTGTTTAGTAACTTTAAACCTCTAAAATAATATGTTCTTGAATTTTATTTGACCTGAAAATTTACTAGAATATAGTTTGATGTGTAAAATATCTTCCTGTAAAATTTCAATTTATTCTGATATACAATTTGAAAAATATACCTGATGTTACAAAACTAATCAGCCAGCAGATATTTTAAATTCAAATTCAAACTTGATTTAGATTGAATCTTCTCTGTCACATTTATCCTGTAGCATATTTGGAGACAGAGACATTTTTTTTTTCATTTTGTATTCTATTATTTTGATAGGAAATCAACATGCTTGATCCAGTATGCACAGAGGAGGAGACTGAGACATAGATTGTCTTACATTTCGTTTTCTATTATCTTGATATATGAAAATCGATCACATGTGAATTAGTTCCAGAAACGAGTCAACCCATTTCCTTATGTCTACTTTTTTACTTCATTTTTTCTCTTTTCTCAGTGAAGAAATGCACCACCATCTTTTTGTATTTTTAGCTGAACAGAAGTGCAAAAAATAAAAAAAAACTGGAATCATCAATTGTGAATTTTGTTCAACAGACATAAGAATTAATCACTCAGGTTTCATTTTTAGATGCCTGTCCAAGCATAACTGTTGAATTTCCTTTCAAGTTATGAGCTGGAATTATTCTTTTGACGTTATGACAATGCTGTTGTTATATTCTAAGGTGTTAAATATGCGTTTAAGATTGTAGGTGAGGCATTTCTGTTCGATAATTATGATTATTAACCAACATTATCTTAGTAGTGCCCCTTGTATCCCGAAAAGATAAGGGAAACTGAAAACACACTGTATTTCATAGCTGCAGGTTGCTATTAAAGGCAAATACACTACAGAACTCCAATCTCCTTTCTTGGTTTATAAATGCTTCTTCACAATATTCTAAAGTCTTGATAGTCATAGTAATCTTGAGAATGGATTTTGAGAAGAAATAAAAGTGTAAATTTGTAGAAAATGGACTGGTTACAGTTCTTTAGTGGAAAAAGAAACAACCATCTTTAGCTGTTCTTTTAATAAACAGTTCAAAACACATAGGGGCATACTGATGCCAGAGGCTAAATAATTGTGTGACGTTCAAATATTGTGTCTTTAATATTTTTTTTTTAATCATACGAAACTGGAGTTGTTTCATGTATTGTTAGAAAAAACTTAGGGTGTTTTTTTTTTTTGTTGTTGTTGTTGTTGTAAAAAATTTACCATTTTCTGGATTTTATTTTGTTTCTTTTGTGTAACATATTGTACAAAAACTTGACCAAGGTAAAATGTTTCATCGACAGCCTATATGCTTAGTTCAATTGCAAGAAAATATTTTCAATTCATTAAGTTCTATTATATGTCATATGAAGAATAATCAACCTATAATTTTCCACTTACAGTTTCATCCAGCTATTTCAATCTCATTGAAACATATGTTAAATGTAAAATATTTCAGTGAAAAAGATTTACATGTAAAATTTTAATTTGTAAAATGTTTTTGAGATAGGAAAATGCTATGCATACGAACAGATCATTTTAAAACTCCATGCAAACATATTGGCAAGTGATAAATGGTGAACTGTGGATCACATAAGCATTAGATGATTGGTTAAACTTGAAAAAAAGTAATTGCCACATCAGTTGTATGAAAAACTATGTATGATTTGTTTGCATTAAAGGCATTGCTCTTTGAGATATCAATTAGTCAGATAATTGTGTTTATGTCTTTGTTCTAAAGGTTCAGTAAATATTCGTGTGAAATAGTGGTGTAATGTGGCTGAATGACATTGAGAACTCTAGAAGCTATGAGCATCAGGCATGCTTTTAATGATTCAATGCGTGCTTCACAACAAGTTTGACTATGGTTGCTTATTTTTCCTTTTCCCCACTTTTTTTGGTCCTTGCCAATTTCTTTGCGATTTTTTTTTGTTGCTTCAGAGATTGGATCTTAGGGGACACAAAGTTCGTAGTCTTAATGCGAGTGGGTTGAACTTAACACAAAATCTAGAGGTAAACACGCACTATCTGGATGCATTGGTGCTTATATTTGCTAACCTTAGTGACAGAATGTTTAACTGAAACTCCTGTTTGACAGTTTGTTTATCTCAGAGACAATCTCCTTCATACATTGGAAGGAATTGAGATACTGAAGCGTGTGAAGGTGTGTTTCATGTTTCATCATGATTCCATTTCTTATTACAACACTACTTGGCCATTTTCTCTGCATACAACTTTTGAATTAGCAAAATTCAAAACTTGCCAAAGTTCCGCATTAGACATGTCTGTTTGCAAATAAAAGTAGCTTAGTTACTGATAGGCAATGCTGCTTTTGCAGGTCCTTGATTTGAGTTTCAATGAGTTCAAGGGGCCTGAGTTTGAACCTCTTGAGAATTGCCAGGCCCTTCAGGTTTGTTTCTCATGTCCATTCATCTCTTAAGTTTCATGATTAGATATACTATAGACTGTGATGGTTCATTTAATAAGGTGATGAAATATCTATTACCTGCAGCAACTCTATCTTGCTGGGAATCAAATCACGTCACTTGTAAGCCTTCCTCAGCTTCCTAACCTGGAGGTAAGCCTTTAAATTGTTTAAGTCTTGCAGCTCAGCTATTGTAATTCATGATTTACAATGGACTTCTATGTCTGCACTCAAATTAATCAGTGGTTTGATATCTTTCTTTTTATTTCAAGTTTCTTTCGGTTGCTCAAAATAAGTTAAGATCTCTGTCAATGGCTGGCCAACCTCGACTACAGGTGTGCATGTTGTCTAACAATCCTCCAGCATATTACAAAGTCATGATTGAATCATTTTCTTCAACTTTTTCACTTTTTTTTTTCTCTAGGTATTAGCTGCCAGCAAAAACAAAATAACAACTCTGAAGAGCTTCCCACATCTACCAGTCCTTGAGGTTAGTTTTAAGTATTCTAATTCTGTTCTTTAACTTTTGGAGCATGAGACAGGGTTGCTAAAATGGTCTTGTTTTTTCACATTCTTTACTGCCTTGCCAATCCTTCTGTTTCCTTCCATGTAGTTTTGTTTGGGTTCATACAACTGTAGCTAGTTTCAGAGTGCAATTAATTGATTAATACTGACACAAGTAAGTTTGTTTGACAGAAAAATTGATATGATTCTCTTGCTTGACAGAGATAATGCTTTAAATCACTCGTGAATATTTCACACTAAGGTTTAGAAATCATGAAGTATTTTGCAACTATTCACGAGTTTGTCTCAAGGCTTTCTTGTGCAATGTGAATAAATATTGGATGATTGGAGGTATATCATTTTCATCGTTAAGATTTCTTTATCTTTTACTTCGTTAAAAAAAATAATTCCTCATGTTTAAGAATATTTAAGGTTAATATGGTGAGATGACAATGCCTAGGGTTGTGGACTGTCATGGAATCTTTTGCAGTGGTATTTTGACTTGAGAGTGGTAGAAATTACTAAAATATTTTCATTTTTTTCAGCTTTCTGCCATCAATGTCTGAATTCTTAAAGATCGACATGCAGTTAATATATATATATATATTTTTCTTTATCTTCTGAACACTCATATTTATTTTCCAGTGGTATAAGAGTTGGAGAGAGATTTGATGCATTGATGACAGATGAATGGAAACATGTTGCTCATTTTCTTAAACCCATAAGCAAGAGTACATATGTAACATTCTCAATATTGTGTTGTGTTGCAGCATTTGCGAGTGGAGGAGAATCCTATACTTAAGATGCCCCATTTAGAAGCAGCCTCAATTTTGCTTGTTGGTCCTACCTTGAAAAAG
>Ga0325402_1005839_pt1 | contig 11573 bp, 10 predicted proteins | sample PopdelMetagenome_22_FD_207212 | JGI IMG/M metagenome (GOLD analysis project Ga0325402, IMG submission 207212) | Populus deltoides microbial communities from Bellville, Georgia, United States - Xylem-PdKOR-R3 | ecosystem: Host-associated > Plants > Phyllosphere > Stem > Wood/Secondary xylem...
GAAGGAGGGAGAGTTGAACCTGTATCTCTGGGATTGCTAGAAATAAATGAACAACTGCTAAATGTGTTTGTCTTTCAACATCAGAAAAGGGTAGGAAAATAGAAAGGTAGAAGAAAGGTCAATGTGATATGTTATCTCACCCGAAATTCTCTATGCCATGTCCGACTTAGTGAAGAATTCAGATCTTCTTGGTAATACCACACTTGGCCTTTTCTTGTAAATAGCTAAATATTCTTTTGTTTTATATGATTATGAATCAAATAAAAAATTAGTTTAGGTATTAACCTTGCATCTTCTACAACCACAGGTGTAAATAGACAAATCTCTATATTATTATTTTAATATGCTAATATTAAAAATAAATTTTAAAAAATACAAAATTATTATCTTAATATATTTCCGAACAAAAAACACTTTAAAAAACAACATTTAATTACCACATCTCCAAACATGAACTCCCCCTCTTAAACAAGGAAAAAAACAAGACAAGTTAGATTTCACATCATCTAGTTGTAAGATATGTTCAAAGAGAAAAATATCCAGAGTTTTCTTTCTATTTGATCAGTAAAAATGGGAATTGTTTGATTGTATTTACAAAGTTTTGAGTTTTTTATTTAATTTTTTAATATCATAGATAGTTTTCTAAGAAAAACAAATCATCATTTGATGCTGTCGGTGACCTAATACCAAAGCATGATTGCTCTGCTTGCATAATTGCCTTGGCATCCTTGTTAGATATGAACAACACATGGTGATAACAGCAACAGTCAATCACTCAATTAAGAACCCAACTACCAATTTGAATTTAAATTTAAATTTAAATCAAGGAATTTAAATCTATGCTCTATTTTATAAATTAAAAAAAATTAAATGAGGGATCACAGTGTAATAAATTAATCTCTCAATGGTAGTTGCAATGTCCCATGAAATGCAGAAGTATAAGCAATCAAGTGTCTAACTGATCCCAATTTATTTATTGTTTTTATTTTATTTTATTTTATTTTAAAGGGTGGTTGGTTGTGGCTGAGGGTGAAATCAGAGGCCCATGATCTCTTGTTGATAAAACAATCTTAGTTGCCGAAATTCATGTGCAATCACCATGGAAATTCCAAACATTTATGAGGAAGGAAGGTCGTCTTGGTGGGACCAATGTCATAGATTGTCTACAAAACTCCACTCTGCCCGACTAGCTTCATCTTGTTGACTAGTTTACAATGACATCACTAATTATCAATTTATTTATAATATAAAAACATTAAAAGTATTATAAAACACTAAGCAAACATAATTTAATTTTTTTTTCTCAAGTTAAAAACATTTTTAAAACATACTAAAAAAATAAAAAAATTTATTCTTCCAAACACACCCTTTTAATGGCCCCACGAAGAAAAACCATGATATAAACATACTAGTTTACAATGACATCACAAGCATAGTTTAGAATCGAAGTTGATCTAATTTACAAGTTATTAGGGTTTGTTATATTTTTTTAAATTAAAATAGTGTTGAATAATTAATTTTTTTAATAAATAAATAAATAAATTAATAATCAAGTTTTGACCGGCTAGATCTGGACCGATTAAACTACCCATGTCAATTTAAATTTTTAACCCGGTCTTGTCTTTAATTGACCGGTCAAACAATGATCACAAGCCCTTGGAATGAGAAATTCCACAAAGTTAGAAAAACACAGTACAATATACCACGTTACAGATTAAAATGTTCCGATTCCTTGGCCGGGCAATCTCCAATCGGGGTTTAGGTATTGTTTGGGAATATGGTTGTGACTGTATTTTTAAAAAATTTAAATTTTTTTTACTAAAATTTAATATAGTTTATATGTTTTGGATCGTTTTGATGTGCTGATGTCAAAAATAATTTTTTAAAAATGAAAAAATATTATTGATATGTATTTTGACACGAAAAGTTATTTGAAAAACACCCGCAACCACACTGTTAAACACACTTTTAATATTCATGGATAAAACTGGAAACTAAAAAAAAAAAAGACGAAGATTATTGAAAGATAAAGACACATGCCCTCACTCGGGGGACAGGCATGTGGCTCTAAGACAACAACTCACCACATGATTTATACAGTTGCAATAAAGACAGAGCTGATGTTTTAAAAATGGATAAATAATTTAAATAAAAAAAAATATGTATTGTCAGATTTTACCATTCTCTCTTAATTATCTTCCTCCACCATTAACAAAACTGCACCTCAGCACCGATCTCCCTAAATCTGACTCTTTAGCACTGATTAATTACATTTTGACCATACCCCAATTATCATCTACCCATCACTTAAGTCCTTAATTAAAAAATATTCTCATTTAGGTCCCTACAATCAGACGATTCCCAGTTAACCCCCTGAACTTTTTCCCTATCTTGTTTTCAACATATTATTCAATTCCTGAATATACTCCAAGTAAAAACAAAAAAAAATATTAAATTGATTTGAAAAAATATTAGAATTCATAAAAAAATGATTTATTTGTCTTGAAACTACACTGTATTTTCATTAATTCAAATGGTATAGTGAGATTGATCTGATCTTGTTGGATAAATAGAAACTCAATTGATAATAATTTGTTTGAAGATCCATTTGAGAATCATATGATATTTGCTTAAAACTATACGTTTTCTGCGGGGATTAATCTGGTCAAGTTTATCAATAGTGGCCCAATTGATAAATACTATTTGTTTGGGGATCCACTTGAGAATCAAGTAATATTTATAGATCAAAGAAGTCATTTTCAAAAAAATAATAAAAAAAGCGCACAGATCCAAATTCCAAACCCGACTCTCTCTCAAGCTCTTACATGACGTAAAACATTAAAGAAAACAGAGGAGAGCTAGGTGACTTACTGTCTCCCTTCGCATCTACTACACTCTCTCTCTCTTTCTCTCTCTCCCCCTCTCGCAGTAGATCTTATCATTCTCTTTCTCTTTCTCTTTCTTTTTGACATACATTTTGCTGCTTCAGAAAGGATAATATGTGGATTTTGCTGGCAGCCATGAAAGAAGCTTAGCTAAAGAAAAAAGAAAAAGCAACAAAGAAGGAAAGAAATGATGATGAGTAGTAGTAATAATAATAATAACGGTAATTATAGGAGTGTTAATGGGAGTTTGAGAGAGTCTTTAGTGGGAGGGAGAAATATTCCGGTGGGGTCCCAGTACCACCGCCGAGGTCATAGTTTGACGGGCGGCGGTGTTTTTTCTAAAGATAATCACAACAAGGATGAGAACTTGGATCTCTTCTCCAAGAACCGCCGCAGTCTCTCTGTCGCCTCCTCCAATGAATCTTCTGATGGTATGTTTTGGATTTTTTTTTACCAGTTTTGTTCCCGGAGATGCCCTCGGTGGTTTTCTGTGTTTCTTGCAATTCTTCCATGGAGACGCTCGAATGAAGAAGAGGATGGTTTGGTCATTTTGTTGATGAATGAGAGATTTGGAAATGAAAACGATGTTATATTTAATGAACACTACACTTATAATCAAAGAAACAGGAAAAGAAATGCAAACGGTGCCGTTTCTTTTGCTAGCAAAGAACTATTTCCTTTTCTTTTGTGCCTAGATTTAATGGATTTGATTCATTATTTATTGGTTTGGAATTTACATTTATGGTGATTTTCATCTGGGATTTTCTTAAATTCCCATTTTGATTTAGCCAGCTCAGAATCTTGCTTGTCTACTTTCTTTTTTGTTTGTGGGGACGAAAATATGTGATGGCCTTATGATTTGATGTGGGGTTATTGGTTACAGTTTCAGTGAAATTGGGGAGACTTTCAGTTGGACCAGCCAAACTTGCGAGGAGTGGGATCGATGATCTGTTATCATCAGAAGGAGGGAAGCATGATTATGATTGGTAAATCTTTGATGCTTTCCGGATTTAGCAGTTGCATGTTAGAGTCACAAATTTTTTTGTTCTTTTTTTTTTTTGGTCAACAGCATTGATGCTGGCTGTGTCTGGTATAAGATTCGATTCGTTTCGAGTTTTGGATGCAAAGTTGAAACTTTTTCAACAGATTGAAATTCGTTTTTGATATGTTGGATTGATAGTTTTAGAGGAAACATAGCTTGCTCAAGGTTCACATTGTCGTGGAATTTGGAAGTCCTTCCACTTTGGATAATCACCTCTTTCTATAATGAATTTAGTACAATTTAGAGAAGCTGAAAAGATTAAAAAAAAAAAAAATAGAATTCTGAGTTTTAAGTGGACTGCACCTTGGGATCTCATATAGAATTTTGCATTCTAAGCTTTGATGAACTCAGAACGGAAACTCTGCTTTGTTCTGGTGCTTCTAAAAGTTGCAGACAACTCTGCACGGCTTATTTCAAATAATGAGACATTGTATTGTACAGGATAGGAAAGAGATCAGGTGATTCTCTCACAATGGAAGATCACATGATTACTTAAATATGATTCAGAATGTTTCCATGGAAGTGCTTTCCTGTAGAAAAGAAAAATTACATTTTAAGTATGAGTTAAAGCTCCAAGACATTGTCCCATTGTTTATTTGCTTATTTATACTGGGCTGACAAGGATTTAGCGGATAATTTAGGCTTGAAGTCATAGTAGTTAAATGTTCCTTTTGTGTTGAATGAACGCTTGCAGACCAAGTTTATTACTCTTGTATCGAAATTATTACTTCCACAAACCAAAAAACTAGCATTCAAATGCTGTCATCCATACTTATTTCTTTTTATGTCATTAGGCTTCTCACTCCCCCTGGAACTCCTCTTTTTCCGTCATCAGAAGGAAGTGAATCACAACCAACTTTAGTGGCTCCACGAAGCAGTTCTTTGGCTAGATCAGCTTCTACTACCAAGGCGGCATCTAGGGTATGCCCTGCTTCTTTTCTTTCTTTAAGCTATCACTGTCAGTCTTACCCCAATTTCAGATCATTTTATGCTTGTTGAATTAGCCCCTTCTGGTTGAACAATAGTATTTTCATTTTAGGAGTTTTTTCTGATAATGGGAGGACATGGGATCAGCTATCAAAGTTTAAGCCTAATTCTTACCTGTGTTTTCAGCTTTCAGTTTCACAACCAGAGAGTTACCATTCCTCAAGGCCAACTAGAAGCAGCTCAGTGACTCGACCTTCTATATCTTCTTCACAATACAGTACCTATTCCTCAAATAGGTCCTCTTCAATCCTAAATACAAGCTCAGCCTCTGTCTCATCTTATACTAGACCATCCTCCCCAGTCTCCCGCACACCATCTATAGCAAGACCTTCCACACCATCAGCCCGCCCGACACCATCACATTCCTCAACTCCATCAAGAGCTCGTCCAGCCCCCACCAGCTCTTCAATTGACAAGACTCGACCCTCTCAAAATTCAAGACCCTCAACTCCAAGTTCCAGGGGACAAATTCCTGCAAACTTGAGTACAGCACCCCCTAGATCAAATTCTCGTCCATCAACTCCCACACGTCGGAACCCAGCACCTTCCTCATCCACTGCCTCAAGCCCTTCAACTTCTGCTGGACGAGTTCTTTCAAATAATCGCATTCCTGGACCAACATCCCGACCAAATTCCCCAAGCCCTCGAGTCCGTCCACAACAGCCAGTTGTTCCTCCTGATTTTCCTCTTGACACACCTCCAAACCTCAGAACAACTTTGCCAGACAGGCCACTTTCTGCAGGCAGGTCCCGGCCAAATGTTCATGCAACTATGAAGGGGAACCCAGAAAGTGTAGGCTCTGTGATTGCACCAAGAAGACACTCATCTCCAATTGTCTCACGGGGAAGACTCACAGAGCCATCTGGAAAGGGCCGTGTGCATAGTAATGGGCATATTGCTGATGCACCTGAGCCTCGAAAGGTCTCGCATGTGTCAGAATTAGGAATGAGAAAACCTGTGAAGTCATCATCAACAGCCTCAGAGAGCACCGGGTTTGGGAGGACTATATCTAAGAAGTCTCTGGATATGGCCATCAGGCATATGGTATGGGTTCTCTTCCATCCATGTTATGATAAACTAGCTTTTTATGCTGTGTAGCATCCCCGCGTGCATGCAATTTGAATGAGATATAAATTTGCTAGTTGGGTGCCAACATTTATCAACTTTCAAATGCTCTTTTTCTTGAAAATTTTCACTGAAACTGAGAAACATGTTTTTGTCAAGTTGATAATCTTCTAGTCTGGCTTCCTAATGAGTTGGAATTCAAATGATTGATTTGATCATTGTCATCCATGTTGATTACAAGTGCAAATGTCTGTGCATCACACAATGCCATGCTACTACCTTCATTATAATAGAACCTAAACAATGACAATGCTGTTTATTTGTTGGCTGCCATTGAACTAACAGCATGATCTTTTTACATTTTATTCCCTGGCTGTTGATTCAAATTCCTTACCTTGAAAATTATGAGGTGCGGCTGAGATGAATTGCCAGTTCTTTTGGCCAAGATCTTGGACTGATGATGGCATTGTCTATTAGGTTAGCTGACATACGTGGAAAGAGGTGCTTTGATTACCTGCTATTACTAATGCAATAAAAGATTTTTGTGTTTGGTTTCTGTTGCACGGAACATTATTTTTTTCTGCCTTCAAGAGACAGTTCTATGTTTTAAGATAATCCTAAAAGTATATCAATTCGCTGTTGTAGGACTTGAGAAATGGCACAGGAAGCACCCGATCGCTTACAAGCACCACCCTCTTCCCTCAGAGCATTAGATCTGCCACTCCCAAGACCCACTCTGCCCGTTCCAGGAGTGCTCCAGAATCCATCAACAATGGAAATTTGCAAAATGGAGATGTTTTGGAAAATGAAAGCTACTTTAGCAGGGCTACCGAAATCAGGCGTGAAGCAAATGATGGACAACGATACTCTGCAAAATTGAGTGAAGTTGTTGACATCTGTGAAAGCTCTCGTTATGATGCAATATTACTCAAAGAGGATTTAAAGAACACGGATTGGCTGCACAGTATTGATGATAAATCTGATCAAGGACCCTTCTTTGATAATGGGTTTGAGCCTCTGCCTGAACCTTTCGGCCTATTATAACATCTAAGAAAAGATGCTTTTTTTCGATAATATTTTTTTTTCCCAAAATTATAATCTGTTCCGTTTAATTTATTTGCTTACTTGGAATGAATGAATGATGTAAACTTCTAACACTAAGAACTGATAAAGTGAAGAGAGTGTATTTTCTGCAATGAAATGATGATTTCAGTGTTGGAATTTCTGTTTACATAGATGCTCTAGCTTGTGAATGCTTAAAACCCTATATAGCATGTGATGCATCAGTTGCAATCTTCTATCTTGTTCTTTCCCCGAGCTTGCAGCTAGGGTTCTTGTTTCAATAACCAAAAGAACTTCCAAAAAAGCAACTAGGATGGCAGTAGTCCAGGATATCAACACTCTACACAGCTTGTCTGAAAAGTGAAAGCTATCCAGTTTCTTTGTTCGTCATCATGAGAATCTCCGGCAGGACTGGAAACTTTATAGCTCTGACTTCTTGTTGAAGCATTGATGGACTTAATCCAGAATACAAGTATAAAAAGAGCAGGCCATAAAAGTGGGCTAGGCTTTGCAAAACCTGAAGCCAGTAGTAATCTATCTATTTCTTGATCACATCAAATTAACGAACTTAAAAATGTTACAAGTTGTTTTCTTAAGAATTACGAATTATGTTTTCTTAAACACCAAAAAAAAAAAAAAAACAGGATGCAACTGGACTTGGTGAGATTGAATTGAAAGATATTCCTGCCACTGAACTGCACTTGGTGCACCTCAGCTAGAGCCTAGAGGTAATCTTTGACATTGATGCAACTGGCTTTCTCTCCGTGTCAGCCCAGAGGAAGGGCTCGTTATTTAAACACGTCATTCGAACTTTAACTGAAATCACCAGGGAAAATAAGAGAAGAGTGTGGAAGAGGGGATGCGGTGTGAGAAACAAGATGTGCCAAGGGCTACCCTGACTGGATTTAGAAACCTGGCAGTGATCACAATGAGGAGACTAGAGAAAATGATCCTTCGAAAGGAGGAGGAGCTCCATCAGAAGGTTCCCAACGATTTGTTGCTTACGATATTTCAGACGCTAAAGATTCTGTTGCTGAGTTGAAGAGTTTTTTAGCACTACAAGGGATTGTAAGTTACAATGTTCTGTTCTGACGAGATCGGATCCCCACCAGTTGGGCTACCCCTCTCTTCTCTCCACCAACTTGGACTGATGATGCTTGACTCTAGACACCTAGTCTTAATGCAACGTGTGATCAAGTAATGTGGAGATTTACCATACCAATAATGGTAAATTTTCTACTTCGTCACCTTATGATTTGCTTCCGGACCAAGATTGGGAGGAGGTGAGGCGTATATCGGTATTTGGAAGCTGGTTTGGGGCTGGAAAGGTCCAAAACTTAATGCTCTAAACAAGAAACGAGTGCCCCATTTATAGTAAAGCTCTGGGAACTTGTTTTTTTGCAATTAAGCAAACTTCAAGGACGGTTGGAAGCTGAATTTTTTGGCTCAATTATGAGCCGCCATCAACTGTCACTTAACAGAGTATATAAAGAAAAACCTTCACCAAATTATAGGCAGATGTCTGGTATCGTGTGACAAAGGAACGACGAGCACACATATAATATTATAACCTGGTAGGAAGATCAAACATACAAGGAAAGCTAATCCCTTGTTTGTTTGCATAGGACATGCATGATGCATTTCACACACACACTGGTGAATTCTGAAATTCATTAAATTAATAAAGCAAGAAAATCAGGAGCCAGTCCCTGCTACAACGCATAACAAGAGAAAACTGTTCAAACGAAACCATGATCAGGACCTTATAGAGGAGGCTTGCCCAAGCCAAGTCCAGCAACCTACTTACAGTTTGTCTATATTCTGTCATGCCTGTAAAGGTCTTAGCCGCTAATCATGATGCGATGTTAGTCTTCTCCATAATGTACCTCAGTTAATTGGCATGAAGCATTGACCGTTGTGTATTCATGGTAATGTCATTGCCTTGTTCTTGGCAAGTTCAACAGTACAACGATCAGTAGACCCAGTCTTGCTAGCATGAAGCCTTGTCAAACCAAACATGTGTTCAAAAGATGTTACCATGTTACACCCCTTCTTTTCCTCTTGATGTAATAGTGGAGCAATGATGAAGGATTTGGATGAGGGATGTCAAAGGGCCAGAGACTTTTTCAAGCGACAGGTTGATTTTCAGCAAAATCTGTCATCCGTGTAGTTTTCCAAGGAAGCCAGCTTTTGTTTGGGTCTAAAAGAAAATCTTGTCATTTATTGACTAACAAAGGCTCTTCATGTGCAAGTGCTTTAGAGGCAAAAACGTCAAAGCTGCATATGGTGTTTGTCGACAAAGAGGGCGGTCTTGCAGGCTGCAAAATGCTGGCAGAAGGAATTTTTTGTTCTGCTGAATTCTTATTCAGCAGCAAGCACATTTGTATGTAAAATGCTCACAATCTTATCTTTGCAGGAAGGTCCAACTCGTGCATAATCTCATGAGTTGGAAACTTGACAGCAACACTTTCCTAATGGCATGTGGTTTGCCAAGTAATTTGCTCTGGATTGATTACAGTTCTTCATTTGAATTTGAAACTGAAATCTGGACCTATCGTGAGCATTTCTGGCTTTGTTGATTTCCTTGGGAGCTCAGGTTCTTTTAAGATACGGTGGAAGCTCTTAATCCAAAATCATCAATGCTCCTGCAGCAATTTGAGGTTCTTAAATTTGTGTCAAACAATGATGACAGACAGAAGAATGGAGCGAAAGCATGGCAGCCAAATATAGAACCTCAAACATAACATATGTACAATTATGTCATGGATTGCAGGTAAGAAAAAACATCAGTTACCTGTGATGATGCTGCTCTGGCACAAACAGAAGAAAGAATTAACTCTAACCTGTGTGCACCATTTTGAGGGGTTTTAGAAATTCTGCTGCTTTACAAGTTCTCCCTGTATCACGAAGCCTGCTTACTATGTTTTCTGAGCTTGTAATTAACGAATTATGAACATCAAACGACACCAGGAGTTCCCCCAAACACTTCAGTAGGAATGATAATACTCTTTCAGGTCGATGGAAGATCCCCATTGAAGTGCTCAGAGGAACTCTAGGGGACACTTGATCTGTGCTATTAACAAAAACAAAAACAAAAACAAGAAAAAAAACTAAGATGAGGGTAAAAACACAGTGGATACACTCTCATTGCACTGTGGACTTCAATAGTTCTCTGGCTTTTGTGTTTTTTTTCCCCTTCTTCCGAGGCTTTCTTTCCTCTCCTTTCCACTTGCTTCTTCTTCTCTGTTTCAGTGTGGCGGTGTGTTTTTCCTTCACGCCCTTCTTTCTTCTCCCTTCGTTAACCAGCTGGCCTTATTATAAAAAATAAAAATAAAAATTGAGCCCAGTCATTTACAGTTACAGTAGACCGTCAGACAAGAATTGCATAGTATAGTTACTTTTTTTTTTTTTTTGTTCTATATATAAAGTTTTTGCCATGATTGCAGGGTTGAAAGATATTTTCCATGAGACATGAGACAGAGAGGTCATTCGTGAAGTGACTGGGGGCAATTTAATAGTTTATATTTTATATATAGTTGAATTATACAAATGCTCTTAAAAGGCATATTTTTTTACAAATATTACAATTACTTTGTTGTTCTTGTCAAAGTGTATTTTAGTATTTTTTTCATGGTTTTTTTTTTTATTTATTATACTCTATTTGCATTAGGGGCAAATTAGTATTTTTAAAAATAAAAATAATAATAAAAAAGATCGATGGTACGTATGAGACATGCACCAGAGAGTGGACTCCACCCGCGTCCTGCAGGAGGTGCATGCGATGTTATTTGATAATCAAAATTTCTCAACCACCATGTCTTCCGAAGTGTCCAATGAAGGTAAAGCTTATGGGGTGGTGTGTGTTGTTGCTCAAATCATAACTGTTTCAGTGGTTGTCTTCTCATAAGACTGTTTGCCGCGTTGTTCGCATCACTGAGCTGAGGCTGCATGCGTTCCTTCTCTTTCCTTTTTCACATCAGTTGTCTCTTCAAGATGCTTCGATTGGTTGCTCAGACTTTGTTTTCCAACCAATTCATGGGCTCAATGGCTTTTGTCTGTGCGTTAGGACCGTGTTTTGAAGGACACATCCTCCTTTTATTTTGATTTATCAAACTTTGAAGGCTTCGTTTCCATTCAGGTGCGCTTTCACCCTGCTCTGATCACCTCTTGGACCTCTTCTTTATCTGTTCGTTTCGATTTTAGAGCTGATTCTGGTTCACTTCCTTCCTGAACCTGAATCTTTCTTGAGCAGTGTCTTTTACCCTTTTGTTATATGTTTCATTTGTCGGTTCAACCAGACCGTGGTGGTGTATGGGATGTTTCCTACTAGATTATTGCCCATGCTGCGAGTCATATCACTTATTTTTAATATATATATATATATATATATATTGATAATAATTTTTAGGAAAGAAAATTTTAAATTGGGAAGAAATTTACCTTATATATCCTGGTTAAGTTGATGGATATGAACATAACACTAGTAAAAATATGATCTTTATATTCTTTTAAAAAATAAATATTAAAATGTC
>Ga0325402_1005841_pt1 | contig 11571 bp, 7 predicted proteins | sample PopdelMetagenome_22_FD_207212 | JGI IMG/M metagenome (GOLD analysis project Ga0325402, IMG submission 207212) | Populus deltoides microbial communities from Bellville, Georgia, United States - Xylem-PdKOR-R3 | ecosystem: Host-associated > Plants > Phyllosphere > Stem > Wood/Secondary xylem...
TGATCATATATAACTTGACTCACAAGTTGATTATTATTTATCTCCTTTCTTTTTCAAAGATACAAATTGAAACACACACACACGTTATTAAAAAGATATAACTATAACAATACCAATAAAATAAAGGGAATAAAAATGAATAATGAAATTGAAAATTAAAATCTTATTCTCATTTTATCACTTTTTAATTAAAAAAATAAAGTGGGAAAAATGAAGTGAGAATAAGAATGAAAATTAAACATAATTTCATTTTCATAGAATATTAAAGAATAATATAAATCATATTTTGTAACCTCATCTAACAATTAAAGTTTTTGGGTTGAGATGGTTCTTTGACATTATATCATAACCTTGATGATCAAGCGGTCACGAGTTCAAATCTTACCATCTCTATTTATTTGATAAAAATTAAGCACAAAGTAATGTTGGCCCGTGTAAATTTCAAGTTCAAAAAGGCTTTCACTTGAAAGGGTGTGTTAGATAATAATATAAATCATATCTTAGAACCGCATTTAATAACTTAAGTTTTTGGGTTGAGATTGTTCTTTGAGATAGAAGAAATGAAAATAAAAATAATAAATAAAAATAATATTTAGTTTTTAAATAATATATTTTTTTTTTTCGTTATATATCAACTACATGTGAAAATGAAGTGGATATTTCTTTAAGAATTATATATTATAATTGTTTTTATCACTACCCCCCACTCTTTCAATACCACAACCACCACCTTTTTTTCCACCATCATCCCCACCACTCATTTTTCATTATCACGGGAAATTATTTTTTTTAATATATTTTTCTTATTATTATTACTATCTCATCTTTCTAGCTATTACTATTCTTCTATTAAAAGAGTGTTTAAAAATATATTATTTAAATATATTTTTAATTAAAAAAAACTCCACATTATCACACTCTCAACATCGCAATAATTATCTTTGTTATTTCTATTATCATTAATGAAATTATTTTTTTCCTTTTCTAAATTTAAGCATTAAAAACTAAAATATAGTCTTTAGTATATTTTAATTTCTGAAAACCAAACATCTAAAACACCTGAAGTCTTTAGTATTATTTTTTTCAAAAGAAAGGAAAAGAAAAGGAAAGTATCAAAACATACTTAATTTAGTTTTTGGATTAATATAGTATTTTCATACATATTAATTAAACAAACGTTTGATACGATAATTTATTTAATTATCTGTAATAAATGAGTACCCTTAACTGGACCGTTGCTTACTTTCATCATTCAACTTTGTTTATTATTTTATTCTTATTTTTCCTTCTTGGTCGTTCATCCTTATTTGAGCTTTGTAATTTGAGACTTTGGGGTCATTGCGTTGAATGGGTTTTTAGGAAAAGTGCCATTGATTTTATATTTAAAATAAATTACCAATGAGTTCTACTATATTGTTTTTCGGACAATAAGCTCTTTTTATTTCTTTTTACCGACTAATTTTAATTCCTATTGTAATTCCTAATATTTTTTATTTTTTAGCTTGGAATTAATATTTTTAGTATTTTTATTATTTTTATGTGATGATATCAAAATAAAAAAATATATATAAATATATTTTGAAGTAAAAAACATTTAAAATAATAATTTCTTTTGTACTTCTGAACAAATTGCAGTATTTTAAATGTTGTGTATGTTTAATTTCTAGCCTAGCTTATATTGATCTCAACATACTCATTAAATAAAAATTAAAAAAAAAACGAAAAGGAAAGAAGAAACGATGTCGTAATAATTGAGGGGTAGAAATTGTGTATTGTATGCAGAAAAGTATTTTTATATATATACAAGTTTGTGGTTGGGATATATTTATAGCTTTTAGAAAACTTGCTAAGAAGGATCCGGAGTCTTGCATTAATCTTCATCCCTGTTTAGCTAGCATAGCTTGATCAAAAGTGTGGAGCTGTTGCAAGGTTGTTTCTGCGTGTCACTTAGAACATGTTTGTTTTTTGTTTTAAAAGTATTTTTAAAAATATAATTTTTTTATTTTTTTATTTATTTTAAATTAATAGTTTTTTTGATGTTTTTAGATTATTTTGATGTGTTGATATTAAAAATAATTTTTAAAACATAAAAAATATATTATTTTGATTCATTTCCGAGCAAAAAATATTTTAAAAAATAATCACAATCACACTATTAAACATTCTCTAATCTTACCCATCATCTCGCATTCAATTCAATGGATCCTTTTCTCACTCTTCGTATATCCCCACCAAAAATTCAGAATTATTGCTTCAATTTCATTGTATAACGACATTGGGAGCTCAAAGAAGCTCATAATATACATCAGTGTAGATTGCATGCCTGATTTAATTATAAAATATAATATAAATTATATTTTAAAATTTCATTTAAAAATTTAAATTTTTAAATTAAAATAAAATTTTGATATAATATCAAAACTTTAATAATTAATCAGTTACGAGTTCAAATTTCAATATCCTTATTTTCTCTACAAGATAGTCTGAGTCAATACAAGTTTCAAGTTTAAAAAGCCTTTATTTGAAGGAACTTTTACTTGATAGGAGTGTATTAAGGAAATAATAGTTTAAATTTTTAAATTGAGATGATTTTTTAACGGATATCCTTCGTGGTTTTCTTTCTAAGCATTCGATTTCTTCTAAACTCTATCCTTTACAACCAATACATAAGCCATTAGGAATAGATGTTCGCTCCTGAGAATCTTCAAATTCCTTATTATTTAGCTTCGTCTTTGATAAGAACACAGTATCAGGGATCTCAAGCTGTTAAAACTAAAGAAAAAATTGAACTGACCTCCGACTCCCCCGTCAGCGACGGTTCCAGCTTAGGAGACTCATGATGAAACAGGGTTGCCATACATCCTCCGCCTCTTCACCTTCAACAAGCTCGCCCGTTTCTCCAGCACAAACTGTCAACTTCCATAACTACAAGCTCTACTTCTCTTTCTTTGTGTTTGCCCATGTTACCTTCTGGTATTTCTTATGATTCTTTTCGTTCCCTCCATTTGGTGCTGCGCTCTCCTGTTTCTTGCAATAGTTTTTGTGCTTTTCTTTTCATGTAAGTTAGGCTAAAACTTATCGGTAATTTATTCTTCAAAAGATCACTTATTTGTATTTTTCCTTTTTTTGGTTGGAATTATCATTTCTTTCTCTTTTTTGACTCCTTGGAATTTTAGCAAACAGTTTCCATTAAAAAAAAACGTTTTAATTATCATTCTATATTTTATATTTATTTTCTCTTTAAATCAAAATACAAAATCATAATTTTTTTTTAAAAGATTTCCTTCTCCAATCATCGCCAATACATTATAATTATCTTTTCTCTTTCTCCATCAATAATTTTCCTACAATTCATTACAATAATTAAACATCCTTAAAAATGAATCTTTATACCCTTAAAAATTAATTACTTTGAATGATTAACCTAAAATAATTGATCTTTATTTTTTAAATTTATATCAAAAGTCACTAGTTAACCCTTAATTTAAAAGAAACCAATTTTTAAAAGGAAAAAAAAAACAAAAGGGATATATTAGTGAATGAAGCTTTTATTCTTCATTAATTACCCTTTCGATCCTTTCCAACCTCGAGTTATTTAATTATTTTTTTAAAAAAAATAGATCTCATAAGATTTGCTTTTAATTTTAGATTTCGGGTTTTTATTTATTTTTTCAGGTCACATGTATGTTTCTTTTCCTCTTTTTTTTCCCAACCTCTCTAGGTACTTTTAATTATTTAAATATAATTTTTAAAATATTTGTCTTCTTTTCTATTCAAAAATAATAATAAAAAAAACAGTAACAATGATTTTATATTTTGCCCTTACTTTAAGCACAATGACTTCTGACTTTGCCATTTCCATACTTTTGCTTTAAATAATTGGCCATCCATTTCTATAAAAATTGCATATTCGGCCGTGCTACTAACCAGCTTTTGGCCCTAACATAAGACAATACATCTTCGAATATAAAAAATACACATATATATATATATAGCATTAAACATTATTTCCTAAATACTCCAAAAACAAACGTGTACTTTAATATGTTTTTTCTTATTATTTTTTTTTTTTAATAACCCCGTATCATAGTCAAGTTAGCATATGGGACAAGCTAGAGGTCTTGGCAAATGAAAGATGCAATTTTTTCTGCATTATGACAACCTATCATTTGTCACATTTTTTTCCTTCAAAAATTAAGAGATAGATGATATATTCTTCATCTTCTTAATTACAAAAAAAAAAAAAAAAAACATAAAGCAGGTCTCGCTTCCGGACCCGCACACAACTAGCCTACTACTAGTGGGCCAGTCATTAGACCTAGCCTTGTATTTTGTCGATCAATATGTTGTCTGTCATATTTTTTTTAGAAAAAAATAAAAAGTGGACTATATGTTATTCGTTCCCTTAATAAAAAAAAATAAAGCAGGGACATGTGCACGGGTCTAGCCTTCTACTGGTAGGCTAGGTTCTAGGCTTGGTTTTTTATTGTCTTTTTTTTTTTATTGGTTTTTCACTGACACCCTAAAAGAAATTTACCAGATTCATTTACTTTTCAGTTTTGATGTGGTTCTTAAATGCTAATAATAAATTATTTATGAAAATAAATTATTGAAATCAATTTTTTTATGAAGTTCTTTGAATAGATTTTGAGGATAACTTTATTACATTTATGATTTTTTAAAAAACTTTAATCACACAAAATATGAACATACTATTTTGAAATTGTTTGTTAACTTATTTTAACAATCATAAAATATTTTTTAAAATAGAAACAATGATTTTAGTAAAAAAAAACATTGTATTTGCTAAAATAAACAAAAGATACACTAATAAAAGAATTTATCTTATTGAGAAAAAATTTCAAAACAATTATATTTTTAGGTTTAATAATAGTTTCTAAGACCTATGTATTTTTTTTTAATTTTAAAAAAAATTGAGTCCTCACATGGCATAACACCGGTATATAAACTAGTAAAAACCTATATGATCTTTTCCAACACACAAGCCAAATGAGATCGGTTTTATGGTAAGTCTGAGTTAATTTTATTAATTTTTTTTGTGTTTTTATTTATGAAAAAATCAAATATACTTACTGCATGGAAGCTTATTGGAAGAATGTACAACAATTGTTAATAACTGAAAAAATATAAAAATCATAGACACTATATATATCTCAATTTCAATCTTGATATATTTGTGTATAAATTGTTCTACACCTATAGAATATGTGTGATAGTGTTATATTAGATAAAAGGTAAAGAAAGTCGAACATCTATCCTGGTTCCACTTTGAATTATTCAAAGGGCCATATATCCTGGTTCTTGTTTGAATTCAAAGGTCGAGCAATTTTTTTTTTTTATCATAGAGAATCTTGCATCATGTCCATCGTTTCAGTTAAAAAGCAAGCCTAATTTATATGTTTCATAGATCCAAGAACATGGCGAGGATGGAAATATTGAGGGATCATAGGAGACGAAAGCCCTTCACGTACCAATAATTTAAGAGCAGATGATTCTTTAGTGTCAACAGTTTGAACACTTTATATTTGAAAATTTATAAATTAACCCTTTGATTCTTGATGTCCAACATGGTTTTAAATCACAGTTGTGTACATGGATGGATGCATGTAAGGGTGATTATTTTCAGTTTGGTTCGGTTTTTTTATAAAAAAAATAACCAAACCGAAATTAAAAAAACCGAAACCGGTTCAAACCAACCAGTTTCGGTTCAGTTCGGTTTTTAGGACAAAAACCAGTTCAAACCGGTTTGGCTCGGTTTTAGCTCGGTTTTTTCTGGTTTTGGCTCGGTTTTTCCGATTTGGCTCAGTTTTGGCTCGATTTGGCTCTGGTTTTTCCGGTTTGGCTTGAGTTTTTCCGGTTTTTTTTGTTTGGGTTCGGTTCGGTTCGGTTTTTTTAGTTTTTTGCTTATAAAACTAAAACCGAGCCGAACCATGTGGTTTTTTTAAAATATTAATCGGTTTAATCGGTTTTTTTCGGTTCAGTTTTTTCGGTTATTTTTTTTATTTTCTTATTTTAATTAATTTTTTTGTTTTTTTGCTCACCCCATATACATGGGTGAAGCGATCTTCATGGATTCTATGCAACGGTCCTCATACAAAATAGTATTATAAAGATATGGAGTAATAGTGCCATTTTTTTCTTGTAAATGAGAAAAAATCATATTAATCAAAACGATTAGAAGTACAGAAAAGATGATGCAAGAAAATACGAACCTTAATGAAGAGTTGGAGAGGAAAAAAAATAGATTGCTCATGTTTTTCTATAGGTAAGAATTGGAGAGGAAAGAAAAGATTAAAAGCCTTAAATTTGAATTTTTATTTTACTATATTAGTATCCTAGAGTTTTGTAAAATTAAAATTTAATATAACAGTTGACTCAAATGCTATTCAATGATGAAATTTAAAAGTTTAAAGTTATTATTTTAGATTTAAATCGTCGAGTTTTAAATTAAAATTGTTGGGCCATGATCTTGGGTAAAGAAGAGTTTAGGGAAGAAAAGAATAATAACCTTAAAGTTATTATAAAACTATATATTCAAAAGCAAATAATATACTTAATAAAAAAAAATTAGAATAAATAAAAACATTAGAGATTAGGGGAAGATAAAGATAAATATAAAGCATTTTTATTTCATATAATCTTGTAAATGTAGTCATAACACAACATCATTTCAACAATGCTTCTATTTATAGTCCAATGTGTATTAATAATTGTAAGTTCGTAATAATAAGAAAAAGTAGAGTTAAAATGAACTAGGAGATGATGAATGATCATGAAGATGAAGAGGTGGAAGAAGGCAAATAGACATCCATATACAATGAATGATTTTATAACACTACTCCTTGGATATCTTTCATACAACCTTACACATTGGAAACTACCTTATTAAAAACCTTACAAAGAGAAAACCCGATGGGAAAAACAAACCTATTAGGGAAAAAAAAAGTACAATGTGTATTAATTCTCTTTTATAAATGTATTACCATTAAGTCTTTAAGCTTTCACATTTTAATATTTCATCGTAATCTTTCAAACATTACAGTTGGTAATACTTAAGTGAACAAATTTGTTCGATTATCTTTAAAGGGAATTTGTTGGACATTAATATCACTGCATTTATCAAGGTCATATGTGAAAAATAATTTTGGTGAGATGTGTTTTGTTCTATCTCTTTTGGTGTACCCTTCCTAAGCATGCAACATTGTCTTTATATAATATGATTGGAGTTCTTTTGCTAAAGGATCAATCACATGTTCCTCGAATATATTGAGTCATTGATCTCAGTCACTCATATTCTTTATATGTTTCATGAATTGCAAGTATTTCATCATGACTAGATGGAGTGGAAACTAATGTTTGCTTTATAGATCTCTATGATATAATAGTATTACCACATGTAAAAAGAAAACTTGTTTGAGATCAATCTTTATATGGATAAGATAAATACCCTTCATTAGCATACCCAACTAATATATGATTAGCGTTATGTGAATAAAATAAGCTCATATTCATAGTTCCTTATAAGTAACAAAAAAAACATATTTAACTCCATTTCAATGTCTTTAGGTAAGAGAAGAAATATATCTTACTAGTAAATTCATAAAGAGTGTTATATCAGGTCGTGTATTAGTAATGAGTTACATTAGTACACCAATTGTATGATTTCATAACAAAAGTTGAATTTTGTTTACTATATTAATAAACCTAAAGTTTTGTAAAAATTAAAATTTGATATAGCAGTTGATTCAAAGGTTGCTCAATGGTTAAAATTAAAAGTTTTAGGTTATTATTTTAGATTTAAGTCATGCCGGGTCTTAAATTGAAATTGGAAAAAAGACTAGAAGCCTTAAGGTTGAATTTTGTTTAATATGTCATAACCTATTTTTGGGTTATTCCCTAAAATTTACCTTTTAAAAAAAAAATAATAATAATAATAACAAGAAGACTGGCGATTTGGCAAAAGCAGGCTGATGAGGATTTCAAACGTATAGAAAACTCAAGTTGCAATTTTGGATGAAATCAGGAGCTTAATCGTACCCATTATACCCAAGACTAGAGAGATAATGCGGATTTAAGGTCAAATTAAATTATTATTGAATAAATTTGCATAAAACTTAAGATTAGAGACATAATTAGATTTTTAAAAGGCCAATTGAATTTAATCATATGCCAAATTAAAAGTTTAATTATGTTTAGGAGTTAATTTGGGTCAAATTAAAGGATTTAATTAAATGCAATAACTTAATTATACTTTAAATGAGTCAAATTAATTTTATTAGGGACTTAATTGGTGAAACATTAAGTTTGGGAGCTCAATTTGGATTTAATTGAGAATATTAGAATTTTAGATGACCAAACTTAATTTTTACAAAGTTAATTGGTTGAAATTTGTGGTAAAATCGCAAGACAATCAAAGTTTAGAGATAATTAGGGGTTAAGTTGAAGAAATTCACTACCAAGAACCTTTAGAAATAAGGCGTTGAACTTCGAGGACTTAATTGATTGAAATTGAAGAGAATTGAAAGTTTAATGGTCAATTGAGGGTTAATTTGCATAAATCTAAGACCAATGACCAAATGAAAAAGGTGCTGAAATTCAGGGCTAATATTGAAGTTCGGCAGAGGTAAAATTACATAAAATTAGAAGTTTCATGCCAATTAGGGATGCAATTGAATAATCAAAAGCCGAATGACTAAATTGAACTTTGGCCAAATCCCTAAATTTAAACTCTAAAGCCAAAATGATGTCGTTTTGAAGATAAAAAAAAACAAAGATAGACCAGACGATGCGTCATCTAGTTACTATTCATAACCCCTACATTTTGCCCGAAAAAGCTGCTCAAGTGGCTACTTTTTAGGGGCATTTAATACTACATCTCCCAACTAAACCGGAAAAATCATACACCACCATGATGACCTGACATTGTACTACACCCCAACGTAAATCTTGCCCGTTGATTGCACTTATAGCCGTTGCGGCACCGTTCCGAAGAAGTCTACTCAAGTAGTCTTTAGCTGCCAACTTTTCGGGTCATGATGACAACTTTGAACCAATGGTTGAGAACCTTCTAGTTTGAATCAAGGGCTAAGATTTGTCCCCAATAAAGACAATATCCATCTTTCACCCCCTATAAATAGGAGTGGATTCCAAGCATTGAAGATAAAGAAATCAGAGGCCAAAGTTGGGAAAAAATCAGCCTCCCCTTGGTTTTTTCTCCTACCATTGTTGCTCTTCCCTCTCTCTCCATCGTGTTTACAGCCACCACAACCTCAGCACCATCGTGAAAAACAATAGTCCAACCTCCTCCACCGACTCATATTCTCATTGACATAGCTTCTCCCTTTCGGCCACAACTTTCTTCTTCTAATAATCAAAACCAACCCTCCTCATCAGAAGTAACTTCGGCCCCACCGTGAGCCACTAATGCCTCTACCATCCTCATGTCAAACTAGTGAGGACATCCACACCTTCAATGCAAGGTAGTCTTCTTCTCTCTTTTTTTTCTTCCCCCTACATCTTCATGGTCGCTGTATGTAAAATTCATTATGCATGCATTGCAAATATAATTAACATGGTCACTGGGTCGGGCCAGTGACTATGTAATGATGGGCTGGACCTGTTTCAGCCAACCTAGATGGTTGGGCCAGGTCTAGTCCAAAAAGAAGGAGAGAGAAAGGTTGTTAGGCTGCTAGTTGGCCCAACCCGACTAAGTTGGGCTAGAATGTTTTAGCCCAAGCCCATATGGTTGGGTCGGGTCCAGCCCAATATATTTAATAATATAATAATATTAAAAAAATAAGAAAAGAAAAGGAAAAATTTTCAAATTTTTCAAAAGGCATTTTAAAAATATTTTTGGACCCCTCGCATGTTTTTTCAACTATTTTACATAATATCAGGCTTTCTCCAAAAAAAATCAAATTAATTTCCTTTTTTCAAAAAACAAAAAATATATATGTTTTTTTGTCTTTATGCATATGCCCAAATCCTAAAATATTTTTCATGCATATTTTTTAAAAAAAGAAATAAAATCATTTTATCATATTTTTAAAAAATACAAAATGGATATCATAACTAGTTTATGATTATCCATTAGGTTTGGCCAAAATATAAAAAATCTTTCAATAATTATTTGGTTTAATTAATATTTGGAGTGTTAAGATTTAGTTGTGGACTTTAATATTTAAGGGTATAAAATTACATTATAAAGTATACCCTCGAGTATTAAAGATACAAAGTAAAAAATAAATGTGATGCTAAAATTTGAACCTTAGAACGGTTAGGGTTTAACCTGATAAGGTAAAAACTTCTTCACGAAGAAAAATCTGTCTTAGACCTTAGAAAAAAAACTAATGGATAGAAACACGACCTAAAAAAAATCAAACAATAATTCAGCCTACCTTAGATAGGGTGCACGATGGTGATATGTTTTTTCCTTGCACAACTAGCCCCTTACTCAGACTCTCACGGACCATAGATTTCCTAATAATCATAATAATATATGGCGACTCATGAACTTTATAATCATAACTTTATTATTATACCCAGAACTTCTTTCCTTTCAACACATCTCAAGAGGCAGGCCTGTCATTCAACGCCACGCACGTAGTGACATACTATATTAGTAAACCTAAAGTTTTATAAAATTAAAATTTGATATAGCAATTGATTCAAAAGTTACTCAATGATGAAACTTTAAAATTTTAGGTTTAAATCATGTCAGGTTCTAAATTGGGATTGTTAGACATATGACACACACTAGAAAATATATCAAAACTACATCACTTTGATTTAAAAAACAATCAATGGATATACACACACACACTAAAAAAAAATCAAAACTGAATCACTTTGATAAAAAAAAAATCAATAGATTAAGGGTCGATTTTTTACCAAGTCAGCCATGTTTTTTCCTTTTATTTTTTTTTAATTTAAACTATTCCAAGCCTCAAGCCAATCAAATCTTAGATTGACTTATCAGATCGGTTTGATTTTTACAGCTATGGATCTTGGGTCAAGATGGTAGTTCGAGTTTACATTTGTCTCCTCAAATTAAAAAAAAAAAAAAAAAGAACGTTTTAACATGAAAGAGTTCGATGAGGACAAAATTATATATTTCCGTGCACAAAGGATAGAGTTATAATCAAACTCAAGATTTAGGACTAAATAATAATTTACCCATAAATAGCATGCTACTCCTCATCATGAGACCACGTCATGTAAATTAACAAACCACCGGTTTTATGGTCCATTTATACCTTCTCTTCCATGATGCAATGTCCTAATGTCATACTATGTTTTATTCATATATTTTATTATTTGTCTTCAAAATACTTTATATTATAATGCTGGATACAATGTATCCAACTCCAAGCACTAATAAACAAGTAAATATAACTTTCAGCAATGGCCAATAGATTCAATATTTTTCTTTCGTTGCATGGTTCCCTAAGTACATCGCTACCAATAATTCTGTGCCTTTCTCATCGTCTCCAATATATTTATTGATTTTAAGACACTACTTTTACAAGCTTTTTGCAGGTTCTTTAAACT